>JGI20166J26741_11474140_pt1 | contig 13113 bp, 11 predicted proteins | sample TergutCu122P5_FD_26741 | JGI IMG/M metagenome (IMG submission 26741)
TTCTCAAGAAAACTCTTCGGGATGAGGTAAGAATACTGATGTCCCTTTACAGGCCATGAAGGCATATGGGGGGAACACTTGAAGAAAGTGTCACTTTCACTTGTTGATCGATTCCCCCTTCCCGCCTCCGGGACTGAAGCACCCCTCTCTGCCCATTGAATAGGAAGCTGCACTTTGTAGAGAATAGGAAGATTTCTTGCTCTCTCTCAGAATCGAGCCACGATTCTTTGATTGTACAGCACGTATATTAGTCATTAGGCTGAATTGGCTGAGCTTGGTTGCGTTGGAGTTAGTGATTACAAATTGTCTAAACTTATAGTCAATAAGCTGTCACTACTAAAGTGCAGAGACGTGGTTTGAGTAGTTAGTTTGCTCTCAGCAGCGGAGTGAGAAGGTTGTTTTGTGCAACCGTGCCTGTGCCAGTGAAAGTACTTGTTTACTAGTGCAGTGCCTGTGTTATCTCCCCTGCATAACGGCAAACCAACGAAGCCATCAACCTGATTACATCATGTACGAACGCCGGAACACATTGTTCTGTTGTTTTGACCCAGCAAGTCCACGTATCTCCGCACTCGAAATCCATGAGTTGATACACGCACTACTCGTACATGTGTCTGAACAATCCGTGCTGAATATACAGATAGATAGAACACTACGTCTTGTATTTAACAAATTTACTGATTTTTCCTATGTGAAAGACATATTGACTAAGACAAATGGGATAACAGTACGAGTATATAAGCATGAGTCCGGCGAGGTATCCACGGTTCGCAGTGAAATAGCAAGAATGGGGACCCGTCGTGTACGAGTGGCAAATCTGCTCCCCGACCTCTCCTATAACACCATACGCACCGCATTGAACCAGTATGGGGAAGTTCAATCTATACAAGAGGAAAAGTGGTCCCGAAAATATAGATATGCGGTGGCCAATGGCGTGAAGATGGTAACGATGCAACTAACTAAACACATTCCGTCGTACATCATCATTGCCAGCTATAGAGCCTTGACTTCTTATGACGGACAACCTCAAACCTGCTATGGCTGTGGAGACACAGAACATATGTACCACGTATGTCCGAAACACAGTGGAGTTAAAATTCCGCCCGAGACCCCTGCCGGCACCACCTGGGCACATATAGTGAATCCCACGGCCTCAACACCCGGAACCTCGTACAACACCCTGTCCAACGCGGATTCTGTCCGCACATCGACACAGCAGATGAACTCCGATAACGTGGAAATCGAGACCACTGAGCCCGACACACCCGTTACCCCCGTCATTGACGACACTGACAAATTCCATTACACGACAAACGCGATACGACGGTGGTGGACCTCTGTGCCCCTACCCCACTCTTATGGGCAGATGAGCCCCTGGATCCCGAACCGACCGAAATGGCCGATGACGGAGAGCGTACAAAAATTACGACAGATGACACAGTAAGTGAGGCACTTCCACACCGTAGCCCCGCCATACACACCCCCACGGACTCAACAGCACATCCCAACCTACCGGAAAGCCGCCACGAAAATTAACAGGACCATCTCGACGTTGCGGACGCCACATATATATCACATCGGATATCACGGACGCGTCGGGGGGCGAACAGACCCGGAAGAAGAAGCCACGGCGAGACAAGAACGCTGACAACATACAAGAGTGGAAAAGAAACAAAACCAGAACAACCATGACAACTAAGAATAAACACTGAAAGCGCTTACGCTCGCCACTTCCTCCATAACTTAAATGGAGATATTGAAATTGGCCACTTTGAGCATCAATGGGCTAACCTCCCAAGCGCGCACGGCCGTCCTGGATGCCTTCGTCCATCTACATAACTTCGATGTTCTCTTATTGCATGAAGTGACACATCCCCTCCCTACAGTTATCAATGGATACAATATCTACTATAATATAGGTACCAAAAAACGGGGCACTGCCATCCTGTCACGTGATGCTATCCCTCTTATAAACATTTCCAAATTACCTTCTGGAAGAGCCATAGCTGCATCTCTCGGCACGCTCTCGATCATAAATATATACGCACTCTCAGGCACCGCCAAACGGACAGAGAGAGAAACATTTTTTAATAATGAACTCCCCTACCTCCTGAGGTCAGTCTCCGACGAACTAATACTTGGCGGTGATTTCCACTGCGTGCTTGAAGCGGTCACGGAAACTTCAGTCGCTCCCTAGCCACGCTGATCCTAAGCCATGCACTCATGAATGCATGGCAAGCGCCCTCCAGCCGCAGGATATACAAACACTGCACCATACGCAGCGCATCCAGACTTGACCGGTTCTACCTCACTACCGACCTCATGGGCAGGAAAAGAGGACTCGAAACCATCTCTGCAGCATTCACTGACCATTTCGCAGTGAGCCTCCGAATATCCATGAACGTACCGATCGTGCGACGAGGACGCGGCACATGGAAGCTGAACAATGACATCTTAGCTACCAAACATGTCATCGAAAACCTTCGGAACCACTGGACACTTTGGAAACGGCAACAGAAATAGTACCCCAATATTAACCTGTGGTGGTGCGACACTGCAAAAAACGCCTCCGGCAGGCGTTACAATATGAAGAAGCCGAAAGCAGACGCGACCTCCACAACATGGAAAATCATTATTACGAACGGTTGTATGACATCGTCAAGACCGCAACCACCTCACCCAGCTCCGCATCGAACCTCAAGCACTCTAAAGTCAAAATAGTCCGCTTACACTCCCAGCAACTCCAGTCGACAATGTACGATACTGCACCAGCTGACTGTCTTCTCGGGGAACACCCCGCATTATACCAACTTGTGCGGCGACATAGACGGCGAATCTCCCTACTCGTCCGGAGTGTGCGCGTTAGCGATGGCACTGTACACACGTCCCCATGGGCATTGCTACAACCTCACAACTTTTCTCCGGACAAAATATACCAACATTGATACCGACCCCGAAAGTATACGCCTTTTAGCCCAACTGATTCCGGACACCCTACCAACAGACATGACCAACGATCTGGAGACCCCCTTCACACTTACCGAAATACACAATGCCATCTCCACAGAAGGACGAAATAGAGCGCCTGGCCGAGACGGACTTGGAATTGAATTCTACAAAAATACCTGGGCCTTCATACAGGACGACCTATGTTCCATCCTCAACACCTTGTTTTTTGAGGGTATTATCATCCCTCAACAAAATGCTGGGATCATAGTCTGCCTGCCCAAACCGAATCGAATGCTCACTCCTATTGATAGACGACCGATTACACTACTAAATTCTGACTACAAGATAGTCACGCGAATATTAGCGCGGAGAATCCGGCCCATAGCGGAAATGCACCTCAACACAACACAATACTGTGGGGTGCCAGGCAATACTATCCTAGATGCAGAGGCCACAGTGCGAGACACAATTGCACACGCCGAAACCAACGATATCCCGCTGTGTCATCACACTCGACTTTCAGCAGGCATTCGATAGCATTTCCCACGAATATTTATTTTCCATCCTGCGTAGCTATGGGCTTAGTGCTCGCCTCGTCGCTCTGATCAAGAATCTCCACACTGACGCCACCTCAGCGGTGCAGATTAATGTTGACGTACATGGCCCGATTCGTGTCCGCTGTGGAGTAAGACAAGTTTCCCATTGAGTGTGACTTTATACTCGGTATGCCTACAACCATTCCTTGACATGCTGGAACAACGGCTTCCCGGTGTACGCATAGGTCGAGGAAACCGCCCAATATCCGTCGTGGCATATGCAGATGACTCCACAATCTTCTTGACGTGTATGATAGAAATCCCCACTATAGAGGAAGTAATTCGACTATTTGAGAAAGCCTCTGGCGCCCACCTCAATACACGCAAGTTGCAAGCACTCCCAATCGGACGATGGAACACATCTGCGAACATCATTGGTATACCATACCACCCCCATGTGTAGATATTGGGCTTGCATTTCTGGAACACTATACCCAAATCGATAATCGCCACGTGGACTCAACTCACCGGCAGAGTCCAAGCCCAAACAAAAGAAGCATACTCCCGTCACCTGTGTCTCGCGCACCCCATATCGTACGTTCACACATACCTTCTGTCCAAGATACGGTATGCCGCGCAGATCTTCCCCGCCCCCAGACTCCATACACAACAATTAACGTCAGCTGTCACCTTCTTCATATGGAAAGGGGCCACTTTCCGGGTCCCCGTCTCCACACTGCAAGCCCAGAAGAGGAAAGTTGGATGGAACGAATTAACATATCAACCAAATGTAGAGCACTACTATACAGCAGGATGTATTTCCAAAGCATACGTGAGATGACTGCCACGGCTGCCTGGCTCCGGGGGTGGGAACCAACCGGCCCACTACCAAATCCACCACACGCGGCAGTTTACCTTTGCACACCAACATATGTGCGCATGTACGCTATGGACATGGCCTACATCCCGCCTCCCAACCCCAACGAAACGATCTACTCCACGCTCCACACTATGGCGACAGCGGCAACTTCCGCAAGAGCGATACGAATCGAGACGATGCACCCAAATCACAATTGGCCACAGATTTGGCGCAACTTACATGACGCATGGATCCCTGATATGGTACGCTCCGTATGGTATGCAACCATTCACGACATAATGCTCACGAAGGAACGCCTACACCGAATCGCCCTCATGGACACAAACCGATGCACCAACTGCGGCCAAATAGATACGCTACTTCATCGTGTGACGGACTGTGGCGCAAGAAAACCAGTCTGGAACTGGACCCGAACTCTCCTCGCAAGGATACTCAATACACGCCCCCAGCGCATCCCTGACGATTGGACCGTTCGCCCTCAATTTCACACGAGGCCCCCGCAACGACACGGGGCAATGCTATGGATACTAGCCCACCTTGTCTATTATCGTACACCATACCACAACCCGACTACTCTACAAGATTATTCTGATTTCCTCCGCCGAGCGCGCTGGAAGGCGCACAACAAGGACCAGCACAGAAAACGAGTAGGGAACTATTTGCACATGATATACTCGTACATGGCTTGCATCCGCACTACTACACCAGATACAATGAAACTCCGCCTAGATCCACAGATCCTATCCCGATCTCGTATCTGCAATTGTGATAGAACAACACAAAACTACACGTTTCTACACCCGCTACTGCACACTTGAAAAGACACTTCGATGACACTCTGATAATTGTGTAATAAAATGACAAATAAAGCTTCAGTAGTTTGATTGCCAATAAAATGCCCCATAAGCCTGAAAATAAACTCCTAACAAACACACCTCTTATAGATATAAATGCACACATACGTACATGAATACATACATAAATAAATATATACATACTTAATAGGAGGGTCGGTGAGAAAACAAGTTCAAAATTCATGTGTTGTGTTTTCTTCATTTTCAACTCAAACGAGAACAGATTATTTGTGCTGCTAGCACGCTTCTTGTCTACACAGTGGCAACTGAGGCATTCGCCTTATTGTGGGATGAGCTTCCTAACCCTTGATAGAAGTCCGTTTAATGTATTGTCAGCCATAGTGTCGTTTTCTTCCTCAAGAAGTTTTAAATGCAGTTCCTGAAGAGGGCTGGAAATAGGGGCGAAACATGTCGCACAAATTGAAATTTAGTCATAAAGATTTGAGTTGTGAACGACGTAATGGCTACGATGGCCGTACCATATCAGAATTATCTTATATAAACTTCTTATTATGGAAGAAGCAACAGTCATTTCTTTCCCTTGATGTTTCATTCCTGCAACTGTTTTTTCTTGTCGCTAAAAACTAAATGACAGATCCATTCTCCCTTATTTTCCCTGTCACTTTTTCAGTGACTGGTACACTATTGTCACCTGTTGTCAATTATTTGCACATGAATGGTTATGGAATATTTTCGGAATCCTCTGCCTTGTCTCTGGTTGTTCAGTAATGACGCCACATCGAAAACGCCTTGTCTTGTTTGCCAGTAGTCAGATTGCGCTTCAAAAGTGGAAACAGGTGAGATGTACGTCATTATCATTTCTAAGGCATCGCATAAAAGTGACCTCAAATTTCGTATGGGGGCTTCGGGCTTCGTATAGAGGCCTAGGACAAAATGTGGTTTTTTTTATGGCCCATGGATTTTCTTTAGAAATTCTGGTCATGCTACCGTGTATATGAGAGTATGGCGTCTGTTACGTTTCCTGCATATTTTACTTGCAATATTTCATTCGTTTCTTATAAACAACGAGAGAGAATCAGTTTATTTTCCGAGCCATGACAAGAAATATATATACTTTTGTGTGAATTCTTAATCAGTTTTTTAATAAATAAATCGCGAATAAATTCTTGGGCATTGAGCAAGTATACAGTTATCCACCATCCTTCGGATGTTAAACAAGGCAAAATAATGTTATTTCACACATGAAATACGAATCTAGCGCTGATGTGCCTTTTTAATGGACAGCTGTTAATAGAAGTCTTCATGTTATTTTCTGTGCCGCTGAGGGGAAAGTAAAGCTATTTTTTTACCTGTTTGAAGCGCACTGAAAGCTGTATGTATCGCTAGTTGTAATACTTAAAATTTCTGTACGTTGTCCACATAGGACTTTTGTATTTCCCATGACACAATAAGCAGTGATTAAATCCTTAAAGAGTATCCTGTTAATCGTTTGTCTTTTGTAGGTAGACTAAGGTAGTCACCAACTTCATGTGTATAATTTAGATAATTTTAGTCTCTGATGAGTTAATCTAGCGGAATTAAATTCTACTGTTGCAGGAATCATTAATGAGTTCACGGGTTAAAGTAATGAAGTAAAGTCAATATTACGGATGACTGTAGTACGGGAAATATGCCCGCTGCTCTTGAAAGTTGCTTAGTTGATTTTTGTGAAGCTCAGTACGCCGACTTAAACAGGTGACCCGTTATATGTTAGCTGTTATACTGGAAGGCACTCAGTTCCTCCGTTAGTTTCTTTGGCTGTTGATGCCCAAATTACTCACCGCTATGCATGCTTGCAGGTAGATAAAAGATTGAGGTTGTCACCGCGGTATTGATCCAGGTTTAATTATTTTGTCTTGTGACGCCGTGCTGTCTGTTCGGTGAGTACCAAACTTTTGGAAGGACGTTACCATCTTCTGATAAGATTACACGGCGTTGCTACCCAGAAAATCATGTTCTGAAGTCACAGCTTTTCTGTACAGTGCATTTTCAGTTTTGCATCTCATTTTTAAAGGCCATGTGCATAGTTTACCTTATAGGAATATAAAAATTGTGGCACCATAGGACAGTTCTATCTATAAAGGTGAAACTGAAGGATTCGAACTTCCGTTACAGAGATTAAAACTCCTCAGTTTATATATAAAACGATGCAACTCGCCAGGCGGCCCTGTAAGTTAACAGAAGTTATGTGAAGTGGCAATGTGTACAGTAGCTTGAAGGTCAGTTTATACGATAGAAGGTTGAAAAAAAATATATAGGGACTGATCACGTATGTTCATGACTTTCAACGATTCTTTTGAAACGTTAGGATATTTAAGAATGACGGAAACAAATAGTAACTACATTCATAACGAAATGAATGCAGGATAATTTGGGAAACGCTGTCAACCAGTTACTGCAGAATTGTCTTTCCGTCTGCTGTGCCAAAGGTAATTTTACCTGCTGTTTTGTGTAGCTTTGGAACATCTAAGGCAATGATATATATATATATATATATATATAGGATATTTGAGACCTGCTGCTGTTGAAAATATTTAGCAAAATAGGAAATAACTAAAGGGTGGAGGAAATGGCGTTAATTTCTATTTTGACAGTGTGTTACCTTCTTCTTCTTCAATTGGCTCTGCAACCCTTGTGGGTTTTGGCCTGCTCAACTATCGTTGAGTATTCTCAGCAGGAAGGTTTTTACAGGGTGCTGTTGCCAGCGGTACGTCAAACCCCCAACTTGGAGGACCAGTATTTTACCTAGCACCAGATATTATGGCGACGTAATGAAGGAAGATCAGATGTGTAATTTATCAGGCATGCTGATGTTAAAAAATACAAAACCTTAGTGGAAAAATCTTTTAAAAAAACTAAACTTCGGCCACAGTATAATATTAAATTTGATCTTTAACAACACGTGAATTGGATTTATTTGTCTCAGGATAGTGTCCAGTGGAGGGCTGTTTAGGATACTTCAGTGAAACTTGCCATGCCGTAAGGAGCGATGAGTTACTTGACTATCTGAGTCAACATCAGCTTCGCAACAAGGACTATGCTCCATGGAGTGAGTATGCCAGGAATTTAAGAACACGTGCTTCAGTCATAGGGTTGCAGGACTGGTATCCCTATTTGAATACCTTAATATATTCAGTACTTTTATTATGCATGAAATTTTAATTTTCCATATGCAGTTCCCAAATCAGGTCCTGGAAGCCTGCAAGTTTTGTGTCAAGAGTCCTAAAAGTGTTTTTTTGTATTCAGTGAATGGGAAAAATTATCCAGTCCATCTTGTAGTCGCTCATCTGATTCTCTTTACGAGCGCAATAATTAGTGGATATATGCCCATACAGAAAGCGAGAGACACGATAAACACTGCAGTATTGCCTGTAGGAATCTGTTGCTCATTTTGGTTTCCATATCCTTTGACAGGCTTGCTATTATGAGACCTGGTGTGTGTTCAGCCTTTGTGGTTATTGGCTGAACTGAGTGGAGCTGTTGAACGAGACTTGAAAGGAAAGTAAGCTTATGTATGAAACTGAACACAAGTTTAAGAACGTAACTAATAGCTCCAGTTAATTAAGTGGTAAAGTCAGAGTACAGAGTAAAGCCTTTTCCCCAGTTTTCCTGAGTTTGTAGAGAAACTGTGTGTTGTATTTATTGCTTATTTCATAAAAGAAAAGTACAGCATTACTTTTCATCCAAACATCACCGGTAAACGGAAATAGGTGGATTCTATATCGCGAACTCACTCTAAAGGGAGGACCTGAACGCCTACTTCCGGACGGAAGAACCTCTGCTCCATACCAAATATTTTTGGGATGTTCAAATGAAGGGAGATAAAATGGCTAGGACTTAAGACATATAGAGGAGATAGAAATTAGCAGACACATTTGTAGTCGGAAAACAAGCAAATAAAATACCAATCGGAGGACTAAGACGTGGAAGAATGATAATACTAATTCCACCATAATGTCAGGTGTGACGCGTGAAGTGGATTTGTCTAGCTCACAATAAGTTTCGGTTTCTGGCTGTTTTGCGCACAGCAATGAAGTTTTATGTTTCATAAAGCAGGAAGTTTCCTTAATTATCCGAGCTATTGTTAGCTTGTCAAGTCCAAACCTAATTAATTTAATCAAACGGTATTAAAAATTCTATTTTGAAGCTTCTTAGTTAAAGCCCAGATCTGACAGTACTAATGGAACATGAGACTAATATCAGTGTCAGCTGTATCGACCAGACCTTCATCGTGAATCACAGTTACATTGTGCCTGAACATGGCCGTAGACAGTATTATCTATTTCTGTTTCATAGTTAGACATATACTTAGCTGTGTATGACATCAACAACTCGTGATAGTTCTTGCCAAATATTTTATAATAAATTTCAGGATATATTTTTGAGGTAAACTCTGTTGGGATGTTGTTTCCAACACTGGTGTGTGGACTGTCCTTTGTCATTCTTGTTCTTCTACGAAAGCAACGGATTTTATTTTCCTAAGGTGCCAAGCAGTGCCAAAAAAATGTTTCTGAGACTTAATTTAGGAGGTCATGGAATAGAGGTGCCGCCAATTCATAGATGAATGTCCAAATAGACGTGCATACCAACCGTCTCTCCGAAAGTATACACCGAGATATGTAACACAGAACGACTAGAATCGCACAACATTTCTGTCACATGACGCTGCCTATTAAAGCATCGTATTTAAACATGCCATACAAAACCTTGTGGAAGGAACCTAGCAGCGTGGTCATGGCGCTTCCCCTTTCTGATGGATCGTACGTCAAAAATGGAAAGAATAAACAAGACCTTTATTTACACAGAAGTTTCCCACTGTTTTTATGCTTACATGTATACATATACTTACACAGGTGTCGTATGTGTGTGTATATATATATATTCATACATACACGGTGCAAATAACTTAACACAGGCTTTTCGTGATACAGATTCTTGTTTAAAAAAACTGGGTCGAAAATGTTATACACCATATTTTGTGAAGTGTTTATGTTTCGAAATAAACGTCACCTTATTTTGGGGTGAAACATTCCTCTGCAGATTTCTCACGACGACTAAGCACGTTATTAGGTGTACCCGTCACACACAGTGCAAAACAGGGTTCCGTTGTTATAGAATGACCACAGAATACACACACACACGCACACGCACGCACGACATACTCTTTTAAATCCCTCCGTGCCTATAATAGTCGAGCAGAAAACCTGTCACACGGGAATACGCGTTGCGTTATCCAGGTCGATGTCATCCAGACGCTAATGAGTTTCGATGATTGGCGCTTCGTGTCTATGAGTCGTGAACTGTAACTCGTAAGGCATTTGCGAATGCCGGTTGTCCGCGGACTATACGGTCATAAATCCATGAATATGCCACAGTTGCAGCACTGGAACGACAACCACTGACATTTATTTCATAAAATAAACGTCACAGAGAATGTTGTACAACAAGTTCTACTTTCTTTCTCACAGAGCGAATCTCACAGTGGGAAGCTTGCTTCCGCATTTTGCTTCATTTTTTTTATACGTGATAACGTTTAACATCGCAGTTCCATTGACCGAGTTTACTGCTTACCGGCAACCTGTCATGTGTGTGTGTGTGTTTTTTTGCGGTTGGATGATGTGGACAACTGATCATATTGATCGTAGAATAATAGTTAAAGTTAATGTGCCTTAAACTTTGCGAAGACTATGTTTTTGAAAGAATGAATATATAGGAAGGGAGGGGATTGTCGGATAGGTGTGGTAATTCCAGATACCCCCGTCTGGGCGATACTGGTGGTGCAATCTGGCAAAAAACATGTGAACTGAGTTCTTCTATCACATAAAATCTGCTTTGACCTGTCGCCATAATGCTAAAGTGGACTGCGTCCAGTGTACAGCCACTTTTGTGTGTTTTCAAGAAATCATAGTTTTTGCAGGCAAGCAGACCTTCTTTAATTACGCAGTTCCTATTAATTTGTGGCAGTTCAGTATACTACGTTCGAATGAGCATGATTTTAACTGTCAGATTCACTGTGGATGATGCTGATATCGCCAGTAGGTTTTGTCTAAGAACGATTCAGACTGTAGACGTGAGGTGGCTGTAAATGTCGGATAGCACAGAGGGGTAATGTCGGACAGTATCCGACATTACTTTCCATATGTCAGTTGGTTTATCTTTTGAGAAGTCGCAGGTGCTGCTTGAAATTGAGCACCTTAAGAAGGTTTAAATAATTTCAGGAAACGAGTGCTCACTTGATTTGGATAAAACTACATCCGTAAACGCTTTGCGAATCCAACGATATCTACATAAATAACACATTGTTTGAAGTTCTGCACTATGATTTTCTCTTTTCAATACAAGGAGGAGGGCTGGGTTGATAAACTTGATGCATTGCTTTTTTAAAATGTCTGCAAGTAAAATTCAAAGAAGATCGGGTTTGAAGTCACGAGACACGGAAAACATGATAAAAGCAATCAAGGCTGTATGTAACAAAGAAATTGGATATCTAGCAGATGCAAAAAATATAACTTGCCCTGTTCTACACTATACGATTACGTTCGCTCAAATTGGGACACTTTTCATGCCACCCAGTCAAAATTTGGGCGTAAGCCAATTATTCCTTCAGCTCTTGAAGAGAAGCTTGTTGACTCTCTGTTATTGAGTGGAAATATTTCGGATTCACTCGAGACGATGTTAGAGAAAACTGGCTTTCCAGTTAGCTGTCCAGAATAAAATCCCCAGTCCATTTTCAATCGCCAGAGAAGCAGCAGGCAAAGACTGCTTCAAACGTTGTATGAAACGGCACAGCGATAAGCTCTCGTTGCGTATATCGGATATTATCCAATATTACCAGCCACTTTTTCCAAAAGCTCATTTTGCACTTCTCTTGTTCAAATTGTTATATCTTCGATTATATTTATCTAACCATCTTGGGCCTTCTCAGGCTACTAAATAAAGAACAACATATTATATTTGGGTAGAAAAATATTTTAAGAAATCATTCTGACATGCCAGAAACTTCCAAAAACAAAATGGTAGCCGGCAGTCGCCTCCCTTACTCTACACAATAGAGCGGCAAGGCTTTAAAAAAAGGCGGGTAATTTCTTGACTAATCTAAGGAATTATTATTAAATCCTGAAGAAGGACATTGCCGTAGTCAGATTGTTAGAAAGGCAATCAAATTTTATTGAGCGCCCGCGTTAATTTCAAGGTATATTTTTTATTGCTCCTTTGCTGGAACATTGTGAGGGTGCTGTTGCGTGATGAGTGGTCTAGTCTTGAAAATACTGGCGCTGGGAAAAATGTTGTCTGCATTTACGCCTAATGAGTTAGAAGCAAGAACGGCAGTAGGTGTTACATTATGATGTTTTGTTTTCGGATGTTTTGATAACAGTTATCCCAAACGGTAAAATTCCGATTTTTCTTTATCTCAACTACTTAGCAACGGAAGTGGTTTTCAGAAGCTCAAGTGGTATTTACCGCCTTTATAGCTTGGTGTTCAAGATCCAAACTGAGGCTTATTTTGCATTAATAATGTACTTAGAAAATTCTGTAAATACGGAAACGTCAACTGTTTAGGTCTTCCTAAAATTATAACCCCATGCAGATTACTGCCTTTGGGATGTAACATCCTAACACTTTTACCCTGAAGATTGAGAAAGTAGGTTATTCCGAAACGTTCTAAATTTCTACCACAGTACACACCTTCACATATGGCAGAACTAATATTTGTATTCATAGTCAGTGGAACTTCGTAACTCTCACAATCCAGTGTTTACGCTAATCCAATGAAACCCGCAACAGAACTAATCAGTATTAACCATACTAAAAATACCAACGTGATGCACTTAATATTATTTATTCGTCAAATATTCTCCTCTACATGTTTCGAGTATCAAGTACTCATCTTCAG
>JGI20166J26741_11474251_pt1 | contig 13111 bp, 17 predicted proteins | sample TergutCu122P5_FD_26741 | JGI IMG/M metagenome (IMG submission 26741)
CGCGCCGACGGCCTCCCCGTGCGCGTGCGCCTCATCAACGCCGACGCCCCCGCGCTCATTGGCGGCGGCCCCTACCAAGTCAAGCGCCTCAACCCCGTCCTCTGGTGGTTCTACAAACTCCTAAAACGCATCCACCTCGCATGACCGCCCCTCCGATTTTTTCCCGTCAGCCAACCATCAACCACATCATCACATGAAAAAGTTCAAACTCATCATCGCCCTTGCGCTCGCGGCCATCGCCGCCGTGCCTGCATTCACCGGCGCCCTGCGCGCGCAAGCCGCCGCCACAAATGCAGAAGACAGAAGTCAGAGAACAGAAGTCAGAGGTCAGGCTCCGGCATCTGCTGCTCTGTCCTCTGTCGCTCTGTCCTCTGCCAATCATGCGCGTCCGAGCAACGGCACATTCTACCAATTGCGCTGCGGCCTCGTCGGCCAAGTGCGCGACGATGAAGACTGGAGCGCAAACTCCCTCCTCAAAGGCACCTTCCGCCCCGTTGTCATCACCGTGTATCACCCGCCCTTCAGCAAAGACCCCGATTTCCCCCGCGCAAAATACGGCGCCAGGGCAAGCAAGGAAAACCGCTTCCTCACCACCGATGGTAAGGAATACGCGGACACTGACGAAGAATCCCCCTACGACATCATCGGCGCCATCCAAAGACCGGCCTCCTGGGCAACCCTGCGCAACCCGCCCTACGTCAAACAGCACCGAACCCCGAACACCGCCACCCTTGTGCCGGAATCCGACCCGTGAACTCCGCCCACTGAAAACTGAACACTGAAAACTGAAAACTTTTCCCACCATGAAATCCATCGTCACCACACTCAACAACCTCATCCCCAACCAGACCGTCCAGTCTGTCCTCCGCTACGCCCTCACGCTCCTCGCCGCCTTCCTCGCCGGTCGCGGCGTCGCCGACGGCATCGTCGCCTTCGTCGCCGGCGGCGCCATCATCACCCTCCTCACCGGCATCCTCGGCGCCGCCAACGAACTCTATGCGCCCGACGGTTCATGGAACCAGTTCTGGCTTTCCATCGTGCGCAAGCTCCTCGCCTTCGCCGGCGCCTTCGCCATCGCCGCCGGCTGGCTCGCCGCCGATGCCACCGAGCAGTTGCTCGCCGTGGCCGTCTCCCTGACCGGCATCATCTGGGGCACCACCGACGAAGCCGCCGCCCAGGCCGCCGCCGTGCAAAAATTTGAGGACGCCTCCCAGTGACAATCCTCGCACTCATCAAGGACGCACTCCGCCTTCTCATCATCGTCTGCAAAATCTACGCGCTGCGCTATGCTGAAACCTGCAAAAACGAACTGCCCTCCCTCGCGGCGGAAATCGCCCGCCTTCGCGCCAGCACTCTTTCTGCTGATCACCTTCGCGCTGACCAGTTGCAGCAGCTTCTACTCGCAAAGAGCGGCGTCTCAGCGGCAGCTCTATCAGCCGCCAATCCTCCACCTGAAGGCGGGAGTGCCGATACAAACGGCGGAGGGAACCTACACCCCGCAAGTGGATGAAGTCTGGCACTCCGCCGCCCGCTTCAACGAAGTCGAACGCCAAGCCCAAAACCTCGCCGCCGCCCTCCAGCAAGCCACCGCAAAATGACCCGCACCCTCGCACACCTCCCGCTCCTCCTCGCCCAGGCCGACCCCGCCCAGCAAACCGCAAAGACCCTCCGCGAACTGACCATCGGCGAGTCCATCGCCTTTGCCGGCATCCTCGGCATCATCGTCGCCGGGATTGCCGGCGCGCTCAAGCTCTGGAGCGCGATTCACAAAATGAAGCATGAGCGCCACGAAGACCTGGCCGAAGAGGTGCGCAACATCCTGGCCGAGCAGGAAGTGGCCAAGAAAGTCGCCATCCAGTCCCCCCTCAAAACCGAGCCGCACGACGCCCCCACCCCCCTCTCCAAGCACCGCGAACTCGCCCAAAAACTCGAAATCCACATCGAGCGCACCGACCGCACCTTCGCCGAACTCTTCACCGACCAAAAACGCCTCGCCACGATGGTCGCCGAAGTCCGCACCAAAACCGACCTCACCCACGCCCAGCTCCAGAACGTCGACAACAAAATCGACCGCATCCTTCAAAACTTCCCCCGCTCCCGCCCATGACACCCGAACACCGCGAACAATACCGCACCGCCCTCATCCGCATCCTCGCCGCCGCCGGCGCCGTCGGCATGAGCCGCGCCCAGCTCCTCGTCGCCATCGCCGTTGCCGGCTTCGTCCCCGCCGCCGCCTCCGACCTCGACAACGAACTCGACTACCTCGCCGGCAAACACCTCGCCGCGCGGATGGAAAAAACCGTCTCCCCCGAAATCGCCCGCTGGAAAATCACCGCCGAAGGCCGCGACTACGCCGCAAAGGAGGGACTCGCCTAAACCACTTCCTCCGCCGCGCAAGCGGCGGGGGTTCTTGGGTGTTTGTGTCAACATAGCCCGCGCGGGCGGCGTCTCCCGCCCGCGCGGTTCAATTTCAAAAAAAACGAAAACCAAACCAACCACGGATTACACGGATTAACACGGATAACTTTCAAACAACCGGCTCTGCATCCGTGCATATCCGTGCAATCCGTGGTTAAAAAAAATGCCGACAAAAATCGAAACGCACCTCTCGCCCGAGCAGTTCCTTGAGTTCTGCCGCCGCTGCGCGCAACTCAAGGGCGGCACCCGCCTCCGCGAAATCCAGTCCCTCGCCGAGGAGTTCGGCGTTTCGATTTCCCTCATGTCCGCAACCAGCTTCCGCGACGGCCCCCTCAAAGGCTACCTCGCCGAGCTGAAGGCCAAAAGCGAGCGCGCCCAGCAAGTCGCCGCCTTCGCCCAATCCGGCCTCTCCCTCTCCGATGCCGCCGCCGTCCGCCTCAGCGAAACCGTCTTTGACGAGCTGATGGGGCCGTCCGCCGAAGCCCTCACCGCCGAGGAACGCGACACCTACTCGCGCATCATCGCCCGCGCCCGCTCCGGCGACCAGAACGCCAAGAAGCTCGAAGCCGCCCTCCGCGCGCTGGAGCAAAAACTCTCCATGCAGCAATTCGACGCTGCCAAGGCCGTCCTCGAGCACGCCAAAAAAATCCGCCTCATCACCGCCAGCACCAAACTCGACGCCGCCGCCAAAACCGAGCGCGTGCGCAAACTCCTCTTCGGCGAGCGCCCGGCGGATTTCAAACCCATCACCGGGAAAGGAGCGGAATCTGCATGAAAAAATCCCCTGAAAATAATTCACCACGGAGAACACGGAGTTCACGGAGAACAAAACAACTCCGTGCTCTCCGTGTCCTCCGTGGTGAATCAAAACCTCCTGCCCCTTCCCTGATTCATTTCCGCAAATACCAGGAGCGCGTGTTCTGGGATCACGAAACCAAAACCCTCATCCTCCACTGGTCGCGCCAAATCGGCAAAAGCTACACCCTCGCCGCCTGGGCCGTCGACCGCCTCCTCCGCCACCCAGGCCGCCTCGTCACCGTCCTCTCCAACTCCCGCGCCAACGGCCTCGAGTTCGTCCTCAAGTGCCAGGAAGTCTGCCAGAAACTCGGCCAGGCCATCGAACTCGAAACCAACAACCCCGAACTCGACAAACGCACCGACATCGACGAGGCCATGAAATACGACCTCATGCGCGGCGAAGTGCGCATCACCATCAACGGCCACACCGGGCGCATCCTAGTCCTCGCCGCCAACCCCCGCACCGCCCGCGGCTTCTCCGGCGACCTCATCCTTGACGAGTTCGCCTTCCACGAAGACAGCCGCGCCATCTGGGAAGCCGCCGAGCCGATCATCTCCAGCAACCCAGACTTCCTCTGCCGCATCGCCAGCACCGGCAATGGCCGCCGCAACATGTTCTACCAGCTCATCAGCGAAGGCCGCATCCCCTACTACCGCGTCCGCCGCTCCGATGCGTGGAAAGCCGGCGAAATCAAAATCTACTCCGTCAACGACGGAAAGGAAATCACCCCCGACGACGCCCGCGCCGAGGCCAGCGACAAACGCGCCTACGACCAAAACTACGAGTGCCTCTTCAACGACGAATCCTCCGCCCTCCTCACCCACGAACTCATCAACGCCGCCCAGCGCGAAGGCATCGCCATCGAAAAACAAGAATGGAGCGAGGCCACCATCACCCGCCTCCGCGCCCTCCCCGGCGAACTCTACGCCGGCCAGGACGTCGCCCGCACCCGCGACTTCTCCGTCCTCACCATCCTCCAAAAAGACGGCCCCCTCTACCGCACCGTCGGGATGCTCCGCATGGAATCCATGCGCCTGCCCTCCCAACAACTCCAGCTCGCCCGCGCCTGCTCCCTCCCAAACCTCCACCGCGCCGAAATCGACATGACCGGCATCGGCCTCGGCCTCGTCGAATACGCCCAGGAAGAGTCGTGGGGCCACAAAATCCACGGCGTCAACTTCGCCTCCACCGAACCCATCACCAAGCGCCTCTCCGCCGAGGGCCGCAAAGCCCCCACCGCCCGCGTCACCGAAATCATGGCCACCGACCTCCTCGGCGTCTTTGAAGACCGCTGCATTGAAATCCCCACCGACCCCGAACTCCGCGACGACCTCCGCAAACCCGAGCGCCTCACCAGCCCCGGCGGTCGCGTCTCCATTGCCGCCACCCGCGACGACGCCGGCCACGCCGACCACTTCTGGAGCCTCGCCCTCGCCATCCGCGCCGCCACCACCCTCGTCACCAACTACTCCGCAACCCTCTGCTGACCCGCCCATGCAACACCAACCACCACACCACCGGGCCATCCTCGACGCGCGATGCGGCATCGAACAACGCGCCAGCGTCTTGGAGTGCGGCACTCCCGTGCCGCTTTCCATTAGAATCGAAAATAAGCCCCCCATTTCCCCCAACACCCGCGCCAACCCGCCCCACCCCCCAACACCCGCCCCAAACGCCGGCTTAAAGCACCTTAAAGCCATTCCTGAAAGGGGGGCAGCCCCATGAATCTCCCTTCAGCCTTCAGGCCTTCAGGCTTTCAGGCCTTTCTACGCCGCGCCCTCGGCATCACACCCAAAGACTTCCTCACCGGCGCCGACATCGACGGCGTCAACAACTCCGCCCGCCTCACCCACCCCTACCGCCAGTCCGCCTGGATACGCGCCGCCATCAACTTCATCTCCGGCGAGATTTCCTCCCGCCCCGTCAAGTTCTACGACGACGAGCAAGATTTCGGCGATGATGCGTTCACCGATTGGTGGGCGTCGCCAGCCTTCGGCCTCGACACCCTCGGCAAACGCGCCCGCATCCCCATTGCCGACGTCCTCGAACAACTCACCATCTGGGCCAAACTCAAAGGCGAGTTCTTCATCCTCCTCGACGACGCATGGGTGCTCGCCACCGCCTCGCGCAACCCCGCCGCCCTCTCCCCCTTCATCATCGCGAACCCCGACCGCGTCCGCATCATCCGCCAAGGCCCCCTCCTCGCCGGCTACGAATACATCGACCCCGCCGGCCAGCGCTACACCTTCGTGCCGGAGCAAGTCATCCACTGGCACAACCACAACCCCTACGACCCCTACCGCGGCCTCGGCGACCTCGACGCCGCCCTCACCGCCGCCGAAGCCGCCCACGCCACCGGCGTCTACGTCCGCGACCTCATGCGCAACAACAACGACCAAGGCTACATCGTTGTCGGCAAAAACGGCGTCGCCAGCGACGAACAACGCGACCAAATCGTCACCGCCCTCCGCGCCAAACGCGCCGCCCTCGCCCGCGGCGTCGCCCGCGACATCTTCCTCACCGGCGACATCACCGTCGACCGCCCCAAGGAACAAGCCGCCGGCGCCGGCCTCCTCCAAGGCAAAGCCCTCTCCCACCAGGAAATCTTCATCGCCTTCGGCGTCCCCCCCTCGCTTGCCGAGGTGAAAGCCAGCTACTCCATCGGCAGTGCCAGCGACCGCTACGCCCTCATCACCGGCACCTGCATGCCCCTCGGCAAACGCATCACCTCCGCCCTCGCCCAAGTCGCAACCCTCCAAGCCGGCACATCCCTCACCGCCGAACTCGACTGGGACGACCACCCCACGATGGTTGAAGTCCGCGCCGAACGCGTGAAAACCGCGCAAACCCTCTGGGCGATGGGCATGCCCATGAGTGACATCAACGACTACCTCTCCCTAGGCATGCAACCCTACGACGGCTGGGCCACCGGCTACCTCCCCTTCAACGTCGCCCCCGTCGCGATGGGCGACGACACCGCCCCGACCGACCCCGCGCAAAACCCCGCCTTTTCCGAACCCCCCGCCACCGAAGACCCCGCAGCCCTCGCCCTGCGCATGGCCACCCTCGTCCGCGCGCGAAAAAGTAGCACGGGCTTCCAGCCCGTGTGCCGCAGCACCCCCCCAAACCCCATCGACCTCCAATTCGCCTGCACCTGCCAAACTGAAAACTGTAAACTGAAAACTGAAAACTCCGCCAAGGAGCGCGACCCGCGCGAGTTGGCGGCATGGCGCACCCTCATGACCGCCCGCCTCGAAACTGTCGCCGCCTACAAATCCGCCTTTGGCCGCGTCCTCATGCAAGCCCGCCGCGAGACCCTCGCCAAAATCGAAACCCACTCCGCCAAATCCGGTTCTGTGCGCGGCGTTCACGCCGCCCCCACCACCAAAACCGCCGCCGCCGACCTCCTCTTCGATTTGGAAACCTTCCGCGCCACCTTCCGCAGCGCGATGGACAAACAAACCACCACCGCCCTCCAGCGCGCCGGCCAGCAACTCTTCAAGGAACTCGCCCTCGACGACCCCTTCACCTCCCCGCCCCCCGCCGCCATCCAATTCCTCAAGGAACGCCAGAACAAACTCGCCAACATCCCCGACGCCATCCACGCCCAAATCAAAACCACCCTTGAGGAAGGCTTAAACGCCGGCGACACCATGCAACAACTCGCCGCCCGCGTCCGCGCCACCTGCAACGACATCGACCGCGAACGCGCCCAGCGCATCGCCATGACCGAAACCGCCGCCGCCTACGGCACCGCCCGCAACGAAGCCATGCAACAAGCCGGCGTCCCCTACAAACAATGGCTCACCTCCGGCAACGACAACGTCCGCGACGCCCACATCGCCGCCAACCGCCAGACCGTCGACGCCGACGCCCCCTTCCACGTCGACGGCGAAGACCTCGCCTACCCCGGCGACTCCCGCGGCTCCCCCGAAAACGTAATCAACTGCCACTGCGTGGCTGTCGCTGTCGCGACGAAGGAAAGTAAGAATTAAGAATTAAGATTTAAGAAGTGGGCGCTACGCGCCGCCACCGCTCGCTTCGCTCGCAAAAATAAAAATGAAACATCCATTCGCCACCACCCTCCTCTCATCTCCGCGCCGCAGGCGCAGACCCGCCGCCGCAGGCGGCCACTTCTTAATTCTTAATTCTTAATTTTATGGTAATCCGCGAAATCCACCCAATCACCCGCATCATCGACGCCACCCAAGGCATCGTCGACTACGTCGCCTCCGACGAAACCCTCGACTGCTACCGCGAAATCGTCCGCGCCGACGGCTGGCGCTTCACCCACTTCCAGAAAAACTCCCCCTTCGTCGATTCGCACGACTACAGCAGCATCACGAAGCTCCTCGGCAAAGTCACCGACTACCGCGTCGAGAAAAACCAGCTCATCGAGCGCGTCCAATACTCCCTCGAACCCGGCACCCTCGGCCTCTGGGCCTTCAAAATGGTGAACGGCGGTTTCCTCAAAGCCGTCTCCGTCGGCTTCCAGCCCGTGCGCTTTGCCACGAAATTCGACCCCGACTTCGCCGCCATCGTCGCCGCGCAAAACCTCGACCCGAAAATCGCGCAACAAGTCCGCGTCATCTACCAGGAGCAGGAACAAATCGAACTCTCCCAATGCGTCCTCGGCGCCAACCCCAACGCCCTCGCCAAAGCCTACAAAGCCGGCGCCCTCACCGAGGAGGACATCGACAATTTTTCCACAGCGTTAGCCAAAGTAAAAACCGTGAACCCGACCGCCACGCCCGCCGAAGTCGAGTCCACCCGCCGGCGGGCACGACTGGCCATCCTGTTGAAAATCCAAAGCCAGCTCTAACCAACTTGTCATCCATTGGATGACAAACAACCACCAACCAACATCACCACATCATCATGAAATCCATCATCTCATTCATCCTCTCATTCCTCTGGGTTTTCAAAATCCAGACCTACATCGTTGAGCCCGGCACCGCCGGCGGCGCTCCCACTGCCAAATCCGTCGACGACCAGCTCCTCGAACTCTCCGAAAAAATCGGCAGGAAACTCGACAAAATTGGCGAAATCGAAAAATCCATCGCCGAGGGCAAGCAAAGCCACGCCGAACTCAAAAAGAGCTACGACGACCTCACCAAGCTCGTCGCCGACGCCCAGAAACAGTTCAACGAATTCCGCCGCGCCAGCCTCGCCGCCAAGTCCGCCAACCGCCGCAAAGGCGAAGTCTCCGACGAGTGCGCCAAGCACCTCGCCGCCATCGCCATCGTCCGCGCCGTCGGCAAAAACCAGCTCCCTGCGGAAAAATTCGCCACCGTCGTCAAGGACATCCTCGGCGCCGAAATCAAGGCCCTCACCGGCACCGAAATCCCGCTCGCCATTGATTTCTCCCGCGAAGTCATCGAGCTGGTCGCCGAATACGGCGCGGCCCGCAAATACGGCACCGTCTTCCCCCTCGGCGCCGCCACCGTCAAACTCCCCCTCCTCGGCGCGACGCCCGCCTTCGGCCCCATCGCCATGTCCGCGAAGATTGACGAGAAAAAGCCCACTCTCGGCTTCGCCACGTTCAATCCTGAAAAGTGGGGCGGCCTCGTCGTCATCCCCAGCGAAATCGACGCCGATTCCCTCGTCCCCCTCGGCCAGTTCATAGCCCGCTACGTCGCCCGCGAAATGGCCAAAGTCGAAGACCTCGCCTACTTCACCGCCGACGGCTCCCCGCTCGTCGCCGGCGAAAAAGGCCTCACCGTCCGCGTCGCCGCCAACGGCAAACTCGCCACCACCCCCGCTGGCAAAACCAAAGTCAAGGACATCACGCTCGCCGACCTGCGCGTCCTCCGCTCCAAGGTTGCCACCCCTGCTCTCGCCGCCGGTGCCTACTACATGCACCCCTCCTTCGAGCAGTTCCTCAACAACCTCAACACCGGCGTCTACAAGCCCTACGTTGCCAACGGCCTCAACGGCGCGACCCTCGACGGCTTCCCCATCCGCTGGATCGAGCAGATGCCCGTCTACACCGACGACGCCCAGCCCGGCGCGGTGATCGCCCTCTTCGGCGACATCACCTACCACTACCTCGGCGTCCGAGGCGGCTTCCGCTTCGACACCTCGCTCGAAGCCCGCTTCGAGACCGACGAAATCGTCCTCCGCGCCCTCGAACGCTTCACCTGCCAGCTCCTCGCGCCGGACGCGGTGGCTGGTCTCCAGTTAGCCGCAGCCTAGCGGTAAAGTTTTCAGTGTTCAGTTTTCAGTTTTCAGTTGGCGCTCCCGCGCCGCTGGGAACTGGGAACTGAACCTGAAAACCCGCCGCTCTTCCGAAACTGAACACTGAAAACTGAAAACTCATGCTCGGCACACTCCACGAACTCAAGACTTGGTTGCTCAACCCAGACCTCGTCAAACGCACCGACTACGACAACGCCATCGCGCAACTCGGCCTCGGCGTCGCCGCGCAGTTCGAGACCGCGTGCAACCGCAAATTCGCCCGCGCCCAGCGCAATCGCATCATTGGCGGCTACCTCTGCAACCTCGTCCTCGACACCTATCCCGTCGAAGGAAAGCCCGTCATCGAAGTCACGGATGAACCTCCCCACTGGGAACCCGCGCAAGACACCCTCGAAAAATTCCATCCCCACAGCGGCATTGTCTGGCTCAAACCTACCGATGCCGAACTCCGCCGCATCATCTGGACGGGCGGCTACTTCATCGACTACACCGACGAAAAAACCACACCCCTCCCCGAAACCGCCACCCCGCTCCCCGAAGACCTCCGCCTCGCATGGCTCCAGCAATGCGAGCACATCTGGACGAAGCACCAAAAACTTGGCGTCCCCATCAACACCACCCTCTCCACCGCCGAAGTCACCCAAACCTTCCTCCCCTCCGTCGAAACCACCCTCCGCGCCTACCGAAGACTCAATCTCTGAACAAAGTTTTCAGTGTTCAGTTTTCAGAACAAGCCGCCGCCTCTGCTTCCGAAACTGAAAACTGAACACTGAAAACTGAAAACTAACTCATGTCTTATTCCGTCACACTCTCCCTCGCCCCCGCCGGTCGCGCCACCATGCAGCGCCTCGCCGGCGCCGCCGCGCGCGTGCAAAAATCCATCCTCCGCGCCATCGACGAGGAAAACCAACTCACCATCGGCCAGATCACCGCCCTCCGCCTCTCTCGCCGCTCCCCCGAAACCCTCGGCGTCGTCACCAACCGCCTCCGCTCATCCATCCGCGCAAGCAAGTCCCTCATCTCCGGCGACACCATCCGCGCCACCATCGGCAGCAACGTCGCCTATGCCGGCGTCCACGAGTTCGGCATCGACGCCAACGTCACCGTCCGCGCCCACTCCCGCACCATCACCCAAGTCTTCGGCAAACGCATCGACCCAAGGGCGTCCACCGTCCGCTCGCACACCCGCCACATGCTCTTCCCCGCCCGCGCCTACATCCGCAAAACCGTCGAGGAACGCGCCACCCACTACGCCACCGCCCTCACCACCGCCGCAACGGAAGGACTCAACAATGGCTAACGTCAACTTCATCTCCACGGCCAGAATCCTCGCCGCCTTAAAAACCTTTTTAGAGCAGCTTAAGCTCCCCCCTGGCGCGGTAGCGCCAAACTGTGAACCGGGAACTGTGAACTGTGAACCGCCGCCGCAGGCGGCCCCCCTCTTCCAAGTCGTCCGCCCCTACGACTCCACCCAAATCGACAAAGCCTTCTCCGACCTCCTAGTCCAAAACGAACGCCGCCTCTGCTTCATCCTCCCCCAGCGCCAGACCTTCGAGCACCTCCGCGAAGGCCCCAAACTCCGCGTCGCCAAAGTCCCCCAGTTCGCACTCCTCATCACCGACACCGACCGCCGCACCGGCCAGCAAGCCCTCTTCGGCGGCCCCGACAACCCCGGCACCATCACCCTCGCCGACATCGTCACCGACGCCCTCACCGGCCAGACCCTCGGCATCCCCGGCGTGGTCATCTCCCCCCTCGAAGGCGACGACATCACCGTCCACGACGAACGCAAACCCCAAGACCCCGGACGCAAAGGCTGGCTCCTCCTCCTCGAAACCCCCGCCGGCACCCGCCACGTCCCCCTCCCCCGCTGATTTTTTCCGTCCGCCAACCACAACCAACAAAAACCAAACCAACAAAACATCATGAGCAACAACTCATCCAAATACCTAAACAACCGCGAACCCGGCAACCTGCCGCATGATCGCGCCGAAATCCAAGGCACAGCTCAGTGGCTCTTCTCCGAAGGCGCCACCACGCTCGCCGAAGCCCGCGCCAAAGGCTTCCTCGACATGGGCTGCTTCCTCGGCCTCGAACTCAAAAACGAAGGCAAAGGCACCGACGTCAAAAAAGCCAACCGTGGCAAAATCTACACCACGAAAAAACTCGGCCAGGACGTCACCCTCGGCCTCGAACTCTCCACCAAGGAAGTCGCCGACATGCGCAAAGCCCTCCTCGCCCTCATGGGCAGCGAAGTCGACCCCCTCACGCAAGCCGCCCTCCCCGCCGACACCACCGTCGACCTTCCCGCCTTCGCCGCCGCCGACAAGGCCGCAAAACTCAACCACGCCTACCAGCTCACCAAAGACGACAAGGACGTGCGCGAAATCACCTCGCTCAAACTCACCGTCGGCGTCAACGAACTCAAGGAAGGCGAGGACTACACCCTCGACAAAAAACTCGGCATGGTGCGCTTCATCAAAGCCTCCTCCCTCCCCGCCGCCGCCGTCACCGCCAAGGCCACCGCCGCCGCCATCACCGAAGCCGACGAAACCTACATGTTCGGCATCAAGAGCATGGACGTGCCCCGCCGCAAAGGCTACTCGCGCATCCTCATCTGGGACGGCGAACCCAACAACAGCAACCTCGTCATGGATTGGGAACCCCGCGCCACGGAAGTCGCCGTTGCCGGCGGCTTCAAAGTCGACGCCGACAACCAGAGCGAAGTCAAAATCACGGTTCACTTCACCACCCCCGCCGAGCGCACCCTCGTCCGCAGCTAAAACCAAAACAGCCGATGTCATCTAATAGATGACATCGGCCAAAAACCAAAACCACCACCGAAACCACCGCCATGAAATACAAAGTCATCGCCAAGGACGGCCTCCGCATAAACGGCAAAACCGTCCCCGCCGGCGCCATCCTCGACGAAACCGCCCTGCCCAAAGGCGCCAACATCGAAGTCGCCATCCAACTCAAGCAAATCGAGAAAACCCGCGACGCCACCGAAAAACCAAAACCAGAAAACCGATCCGCCTGATCAGCCCGATCCGTCCGATCCCAACCACCAATGGAAACCATCAAGCAAAAAGTCATCTCCATCACCGTCGAAAACCGCGACGCCATCAACGTCCGCCGCATGGCCTGGAAACCCGCCCTCGAGTTTATCCGAAAATTCGGCGCGCACGCCGCCGCCATCAAGTCCGTCATCCTTCCCAGCGCCAAGGGCGAGGAATCCATGATCCGCTTCAACGTCGCCACGCTCCTCGACAAGCTCCAGGACATCATCGCCGGCAGCGAAGACCTCGCCACGCACCTCATCGAGCACTCCACCGGCCTCCTCGCAAAGGAAGTCGCAGAACTCGACACCCTCGTCGCCGTCGAAGTCCTCAACGCCGCCATCGCGCTGAACATGGGGCCGGAGCTAAAAAACTCCTTGCTCGGAATAGGAAAAACTCTCAGCGCCCTCTTTCCGAGCGCGAGCAGGACGAATGCTGGGGAGAACTCTACACCCACAACGTAGACGCCGGCTACTCCGCCGAATACCTGGACAGATGCACCCTCTTCGACATCGACCTGATCACCCGCCAGGTGAACGCCCTCCACAAACGCCGCGGGCCGCGCCTGTTTTAATCACCGCCTCCACTGCCACCGCTGCCTCGGCTGCCGCCACGAATGCACCGCCAGCCAGTAAAG
>JGI20166J26741_11474362_pt1 | contig 13109 bp, 8 predicted proteins | sample TergutCu122P5_FD_26741 | JGI IMG/M metagenome (IMG submission 26741)
TGTAATCTGTCCAAGTGTATCCTGCTGTTCTTCTCATATATTTCATCTCTGCTGCTGTTATTCTTCTGGCATCCCTTGCTTTAATAGTCCAAGTTTCGCTGCCATGTAACAAAACTGGGAGGGCTAGTTATTGTATAATTGTAGCCCTCCCAGTTTTGTTATATAGTAGTGAAACTTGGACAATTAAAGCAAGGGACATGCCGATCCAGAGGCTAAAGGTAGCAATCCTACCACTGGACTTACCCTGCTCTGGGCTCCTGACCCATTCAGGGGAAATTTTAACCACTGGCAAGTCTCACGGAAAGAAGCCAGACAGATTTTCTTTACACAATGACACGGATGTGAAAAAGGTATCACGATTTAAATATGCAACCTGGAATATTCGAGGGCTAGGAGAGAAAGAAGAATTAGACAAAACTTTAAATGAAAATAATATTAAAATACCAGTAATTAAAGAAAGCAAAAAGAAATTGCAAGGAACTAAAGAGACTAAACACTATACGGTTATTTACAGTGGAGTGGACAGACAATTGGTAATGGAACATAATAATGCTGAAATCAATTTGTTCATGCAAAGCTGAATTGTATGTGATATTTTCAAGTGACAGAACTGTGTATACTCAAGTTTTCTTTATTTGTTTTCTTCACAGCGCTGCACCAACATCTCTAAACATCGCAACAGTAAATTTCAGAAGTTCTGTCCTTTTACTGTGTCATCACCTTCATTGCTCTTGCACCTATCACTAATATATTCTTTGTAAGCTATGCATGTTAAGTGACTCATTCAGCGTTAAGTTAAGCCTGAAAGCTACCTTTGCAGCATACCATAATTCACTCTCCACCCCACTGTCTACCGTGAACCGCAGTCCAAATCACAGTTTATTCAACCTTCTGTAACCACAGTTCTGAAATGAAGAATGACAGAGAATTTCCTCTGTCAAAAATGTAGGAGAGTCTGTTGCCAGTTTAGAGTGAAATGATAACATTAAAAGTGCTTTTCGCTACATGAATATATTATTTAAAGTTAATATCTTCTCTGCTCTTCAAATGAGTTAGAGGAGAAGTACCGATCACATACAGGAATAATATTTCAATCTTGCAGAATAAAATACAATTTATGTTAGCATCCGCAAATTGTAGGGCATGCATTTGAAGAGCAGACACTAGTGGTGACGGTTCATGATACTTAAAATATATCATTAATACTTTGACCAACCACTCATGCACTTCAATTGCTATTGCACCTGCACAGTCACTTATTAATCATGTTGTGTTAGTATTCAGTATAGTATACACAATGTCAATTTTGCTGTCTGCATGAACATATCTCCATTTCCACTGATTATAAGTTACAGCAGTTTACCCACGTCACCATACTAGTCCAATTTAAATCCCACTGTTATGCCACCCTGTGATCATGTTTCGATAAACCAGTATCATCAGCAGCAACAGGGTATTAAGCCATTCCAAGCTTGTTCCATCTTTGTTGGTGCTGGTCTCTCCAGCCTTTCCTTGGTTGACCCATGTTCCTTGCACCAGTCAGAGGGTATTCATGCACTAACATCAGCATGCATGTATTGTTCATTCTTAATAAATGTTCTGTCTGCTTGCATCTGTAGCTGATAATCATTTCATTCAAATATTATACACTTCCTTCTCTTATACCTTTGCTTCATAGTCATATAATGTGTATCCTACAACTCACCTAACTTCATCTCTGCAGTCTCAATTCTTATCATGCTGTTTCAGTGAAGTCCAATTCTCACACCTATATAGGAGCACTGGTACCAACTTTCTTCTTCCTCTGTGTAGCTTCAGCCCATTTTTGGGCCATGGTCTCCCCAGTCTTCTTCCTCCAATGCCCTCTGTTCCATGCTGATGCTTCCAGCGTACTACCTTCATCTTATAAAATTTCATTAACTTGTTATAATGTGCACTGAATTGTTTCACACATACACTGAAACCTTTGCACGCTGATGTGTATGTCAACATTTATGTACACTGCACTATATCCAAAGTAGTTAAATTCATTTATTTTTAATTACCTTGTTTCATCAACTATTTTGCCCAGTGTGTGCACTTCCTTTCAATGCCATGACTTCTGCTTAACATTTGAAATTTTAAGGCTTAGATCCTTACAAATTATATTTCATATATATATATATATATATATATATATATATATATATAATGCCTGCTGGGGAGCCATCTTCTGTTTTAGCAATTACTGTCTGATCATCAGCAAACAAAACAGTATCTAGAATATTCTGGTTTAGGGATACCTTAATTTATTTGGCCACTGTCTTACTGTAGTGTCCATGTATATTAAAACACCCTTATACCACTCCCCAATTTATTTCTACCACTTTTCCTATTTCAAACTGCTTCTTATCTATAACAATTTCTGTGCTAGATACAAGCACTGTACCACTCTTACTTACTAGGTGCTGCAGGAAATCTATGCCTGTCATTATGTGCCAGACACATGAAGAAAGAATACAAAACATGGTGGTGAATGATTATAGTAATATTGGGCATCAATCATGAGGCTGATTTATGCATGAAGATGGACAATCAGTGGTGCAAAACAATAATGCAGCAACAGTGATCTGAAATCAGCCATCATGACAACTAGCATGATGTAACAAACCCACAAGAAGACAGGCAGTGTAGGTGTAACATGACATCAAGGCATGTTTGTGCAACCATTGTTGCCATGGAAAAGCAATAAGTATTACCTATTCTAAGTGTGAGTTTGTAGCCTTTGGTATCCATCTTGCAATACACATACACCCAGGCCCATATTTAGGTACTTTACGCCCCTGGGCCCAAGAAATTTTTGCCCCCCCCCATTTGTTCGTATTCAGTTATGTTCAGTTAAGTTTCCAAGTACAGTTAATAAGCAATAGCCTCAGCTCCTTCTAGCGCCAGTAGCGTCGTAACAAGAAAACTCGGTACCAACATTCTTTTCAGTATAGATCTCCCTTAAATTTCTCTCTCGTGGACAGCCTTTTTTTCCCTCATACTATACTTCAATCTCGATTTTTTTAATATGCCACCCCTGAAAATTTGCCCCTGGGGGCCTGTGCGTAAATACGGGCCTGCATACACCATTCGTCATCTGTGGCCTTCCCAGCTCTACAATATTCTTCCACTTTATCTCATAAATGGCACAATATTCAGGGGGGAGGGGGGTTATTGAACATAAAATGTATGTTTTGATTTTCTCTACATCTGTCTGAAACATCTCATTCTATGAAGAATTGAGCAAGATATAATAAAAATGTATACTGGTCTTCATGTAAAGTACCTGTTATTCATGTTGGACTTGAATTAAACTTGACTTTTCTTGACAGATTTAAAAAAAATATTCAAATATCAAATTTCATGAAAATCCATCTAGTGGGAGCAGAAGGATAGACAGACAGACAGACATGATGAAACTAATAGATGCTTTTCGCGATTTTGCGAACAAGCCTAAAAATGGCATTCCCTGCCCCCAAGGCAAAAGCAATTAAGTCTGAGGTTTCACCCCTACACTGCTGCAACACATCTACAACAACCCCATCCCTCCATTTAGTACCAAGGTATCAGTGTTGTTTGTATACACAATGTACCTCCCTCCTTCATCACCACCATTCAGCAATAAACTCAAATCACCTCAGGTCAGTAACAGCCAAAGTTTACTTTTCACTGAACCACAATCAGTTATACTTTGTGTAACATGACTGTGGAAACTAGAGAGTGCAGCAACACATAAATGAGCTATGGGATATACCATGTGGTCAGCAGGGTTATTTTAATGTTCCTCCACCCATGAAGCTAGCACATGTTCATAAACAGAAAAAATATTTAGATAATTATAGAAGGCTGGGGAGCCTAGTACAGCAACTAAAAAGTCAGTGTAACTCTACCACAGTAACTGAAGGTCAGCTGTGAACTGATAATATCTTGCACTAAACCTGAGAATGGAAACCTTTTATGTTTAGTGCAAAATATTTTAATTAATATTATTAATACTGTAGAGCTGCAGCTTGCAACTAATGAAAACATCAAGAAAGAGAAGAAAGAAAGAGCTGAGAAAAGTGAAGGAAAGTACAGAAAGGTTATAGGAAAGACTGCAAGGTCCCAATAATATAACAACTGTATAGAGAACTGAGCATGATTTTAGGCAAACAATTGGAGATGAGATCAGTAAGTTATTATGGATTACTATTGAAGTAAACGGATAAAATAGCAGAGAGATTCATTTTGCATTTTCTTTTTCAGATGAATACCATAGCATCATATAGATCAAATTTACTCCAAAAGTGTGTACAATATTGTTATCAAAAATTACTGCAAATCTTAAAAACATGTTGCTACTGAAAACTGATATTGATTTCTGGACTGAAGAGTTAATGATATTACTCTGAATAGAGGTAAGGTCAATGGTGAAATATGAAATGTTCTTAATGCAATGGAACAAACAAAGTTAGCAACAGCAATTAAGTTTGAAAAATCCACACTTAGGAGAGGTTCACTCAGTTAAAACTAGTGCGGTGTGCATTTACTATTACTGAACTCTTGCGATGTACCGGTGCATGTTTTCAGATTCTGGGAAAGCAGAAAACAATGGCCTGACATCCTGACTGCTCCTCATACTTTGTTAATTTAAAAAAAGGATTGGAAACAACCCAATATGCATTGTCAGTAATGCAACTGAGCAACAAAGGACTAGAACACCTTCTTTCATTTTCTTAATGCATGTACCAGACAGGCAGGCTGGATGAGCAAGTACTGTTTCTTTGGTAACTGTGTTCATGTGAATTAGAATTATACAGAAACAAATAATATGAACTACCTACATACACTCCAAATGCAAATATCTCTGTGAATGTTCATTTCACTACTGACAAGTATTATCTTCATTATCCAGTACTATTTGCTTGAATGTTGGAACACTCTGTATGGATAAGAAGTAAGTAGACATTACTCACTTGCTAGTAGAGTATGAATTCTCTAACTGAAGACATAATTCCAAGCATACTTTTCAAAACTCTAACCTTACTACCCATAATGGGATAATTAATTTGTTGGTTATTTACTGGTGGTGTCAACTAGAAGAGTTTAATAGCACTTGTAAATGGTAGTTTATTGCACATAAAACAGAATTTACTAAGTTCTGTTGATCAAAAATTTTAGCTGCCTCTTCAAATGCATGCTTGACATTTAAACTAGCTTAGTTTATCCTGCTCCTTGAACTCTTTTGTGCAAGAATCTGGGATTTTAAATCCTTCAGTAATAAAGGACTGGCAGCCAGATTTCAACTCAGGGGTAATGGTATTAGTACTGCAATGCTGAGACAGCTAAACCATGTATGCTGTTACAGTAATGTAATTCACAGCCAACAGTAAAGGTTAATTTACAAACCTCTTTTGGCATATTTGCTGCAAAAAGTATGACATAACTTACAGTACTGCCAGTACCTTTACTAGAAGTGGCTTACTGTTCTTTAATAATGTAATTAATGCAGACATACCAGCTATTTTTTTCATCTGTGTCTAATTCTTCCATTATATTTTGCAGAATTTTCATAACATAACCTTAAAAAACATTTGTATATTAGCACCTCATCTTCTTCATAAGGGCAGAAAATAATATCATGGACCTGACTAGGCATATCACTTTCCAATAAAATACAAAACTTGTTTCACTTTATCAAATTATAGATGTCCTTCCTGTACATCTTAGAATGTCCTCTCTGTGCATATTTAGTATCCCCCCCTCCCAGTGTACTCTACTGGCTAAAATACTGAGTAGAATGTGCCAAGAGGTGAAACAGCCCTGATGCCACATACCTTGCCATCTCTTTCACAAGGAGCCTGCCATGGCACAATGATCTACTCCTAAACCATGAAGTAGAATGGCTCTGCCACCCAGCCCTGCAGCCACTCCACCAGGTGGCAGAACATAAACTCTACCATCAGAAGCTCTACCTGGGTCCAACTCTACTAGGTTCTCATTGCTACGCTGCAAATCATCATATGACCATACAGCGAGGTGACGACTCTTGCCTTGCCGAGCCAGGAGATGGCAGGTACGTTGTGCTGTAGCTGACAGAATCACTCCTGATACCACAGCCCAATGGGCCTTGTGGCCACGCCGGCAGCATGGAGAATGGTTGGCATCTGCGTCATAGCTGTAACCCTGTTAAGGGTATATTCTATACAAAAACATGTGGCAACTGCTAACTGACAGGCACTTCCAACCAGACTATTTGTCAGGGATAACACACCTCTTAGAAAGAGGTTCAGGATGTGCATTGTGTTTGACTTCTGTGGCCTGTGAGACAAGCAAACTAATTATGTTAATTGCTTCACAGTTTACTTTTAAGTGAACTAAGTAACAATTCTTGTCTTCTCAACCGCATGGAATATCTAGTGTTACGCGGGAAGATGATTGTGAACGATGATTTTGGAAAGCAAGAAATGATAATAGCCTATCGAAGCAGATGCCTGGATGCAATGAGGAAAGCCATGAAGAGCCCCATTCAAGACAGTTTGCTTCTGCACTCACATTCAATCCTGTTCCTCCACAACATGCAGTATGAGTCCTGTCTCTTAATATTTTGGTAGTTTTGTATATTATTTTTTTCCCCTGCCAAATCTTCCAGCCCTTACAGGCACTAAGTAGATTTGGTTTCATACAGAATAATGGAAAATATTAAAATGATAGGTTCAATGCTGGAAAAGAAGAAAATGTGAAACATCATATATTTTAACTGAAGAGAAATTGCATGATAGTGGTACTCAAATGGAAACAAGTCCCACAAAATATTGATGCTTGTTGGCTGTTCAAAGTCAAGTGTCAAAATGCTCAGCCCACAGCACAACAAAACTTCTAAAAATATTCCCATATAAAATTAAATTCATATGACACCTCTTTCCTCTAGACTGGGAAGTGAGAAGTTGGTATTGCATATGATTTTAAAAATTAGTAGTCTGTGGATTTCTTGATCTGTAACTCTCTCTCTCTCTCTTTTTTTTTCTCCTTCCTTTCTTTTTCTTTTTTCTTTTCCAGATATGGCATGGTTACGTTAAATAAGACAGTAAACAGCCAGAATAACAAGTACTGGTGTTCCAAAAATCCAAATACAGTTCACAATTTTCCTTTGCATGACCTTAAAGTTTGAGTACGGTATACAAGTGGGTGCAAAATCACAGAGTCTATGTTTTCACAGGAACAGTATGTAACTTGTGGATTACGGCCTCCTTAGATCTGCAGACATGAATCTATGTTATTACTGTCTGTGGAAGTTTATGTGAACTGTGCATATCCTTTAAAACAAATTAATGATCATATTTCAAGATAAACTGCTAAACTTTAATGACAAGAGCCCCACTGTGTATACAGAAATATTTTCAGAATGTGCAAAGCCTGTTAAGAAGCTGGAGGTCAGCATACTCTAAATTCAGGGCAGATGCAGACATCCTATGCAACAAAGTTCCCACAACAGCTACAGTCAGGGACTGATTAGTGGTACACTGTATTTTGTCCTACAGGTTGTGAGGAAAGGTACAGACAGAATTAAAACTTTGACAGTAACTAATGGTGTGTAGATATAACACTGTGCACCGAAAATGTATGTAGTAAATGTAGTTTTCCTTTGAAGCTTACACTGTGCTTCCTTAACCTGTTTGCTACTTGATGATGTGTTAACAAGATAGAGCAATGATCCTGCAGACAGATGGACAGACAGAGATATATTATAGACATCACAACTCTCAGCACCAAGATCATTATGTACATACAAAATATATGCAAGCTTCTAATGCCTGAAATAATTTCTTGGAACTTACTCTAGCACACTGGGGCTAGGCTAGCATAGTTGCTATAGTGACTAGTCTACAGGCTAGATGACCTGAGGTTCAACCCCAGAAGGGGCAAGATATTTCTCTCCACTCCAGAATGCCCAGACTGGCTCTGGGGCCCACTCACCCTTCTATTCAGTGGGTAATAGGGATAATTTCCCACGGGTAAAATTGCCTGAGCAGGAAATTGACCATTCACCTCCATCCAGAACCAAGGTTAGAAGAAGTGTAGCCATACATCTACTCATCCTATTGGACTTAATGGTGTGGACAGAGGCAATTTTACCTTTTACTTCTACATCACGTGTATATGGGATAAGAGAATATCATAGACATACGGAGACAAACATGACATCCAGTACCACACGAGGACAATTCCATTTTATACAATTTCCATTTGGACATGTGATAACACACACTGAAGAACCAAAAATAATTAAGTTTCACTTCAGTAGTAGGGAAAAAGTTACTGTGCAAGATTTTATGTCAAATCTTTTCCAATTTTCATCCAGCACATGGCATTGAGTCCCTAGGTGACCACAACATTTTACTGAGTGATTAGCACAACTTGATATTTGGAAGGTGCATGGTTCAAAACTCTCCCCAGGGATTGGTTCTCCCAGTCAGGTTTATTGTGGTCTTCCTTAGCAACTCCAATACCATAAATCACTCACAACTACTTTTCTCCACAACCATTCTAGTTCATAGTTCCAGCCATCCTGCCAACCAGTGCTATATAACATACAGTGCACCCACACAGTATGGATGGTTAACCCTTCTGAAAATTTGAGATAAATGTGGAACATTTTTAAAGCAAAATGCAAAATAATTAATTTGGCTAAACATAATTTTTAGGAATTCCTGTTTAAAAATTTCAGATCACACATCAACATGTGCTGCTATAGTAGCAGATTATAACTGGCTAGTCTACATGAATGTAGGAGTATGGTGGGTAATGTAGTTTCTGTTCCCTTCTCATTTAGATTGTGCGGTTCATCACCCCTTACTTAATATGTCTGCAAAGAAACAATAATGTTCCATTGCAGAAGAACACCTGATAGAGGTTGGAAAGGCATGATGTTTGATGTAAAACTTTATGCTTTAAGGAGGTTTCATGCTGGAGAAAAACACAGCTACAGCTAACTTTGATACGTAAGAAAGTGTATCTTTATTGCAGCTGTAGATTGAAGGACTTTGATAAGACAGCATCTCAAATTATAGCACTGGATTAAATGGAAAAAATAAGGCTTGTATCACAGAACTTCGTCATGCAAATACATTTTGAAGAACACAGGCCTTCTGTAACACAGGGCATGCTGTATGCAGTTATAAAATTTAATGGTCTATTTAACAATTCTGTCAATAGCCTTGCCTACATTACATTAAATGGTAGGATGAATTAAAAAGGCTATGGATGGAAGTTGTCACCAGCATGTGCCTGGAAGGAGTGAAAAAATCAGGAAAAACATCAGGTCAGCCAGTCTTGGACCTGACATCCCATTCCACAATTTCCCAAATATGCATCTAAAGTGTAATCCACCTGGCTGAAACATTTGGTGCTGTGGTTGTAAACAGATGTTAACAAACCCACAGATCAATCACTGAATCCCTGTGAATGCACCGACTCATATGGTCCCACCATACATGGTATCTTTATTTTCACTACACCCTTTCAGAACACATGGGTACTTCTATGATGCCCTCAATGTTTAAAGGATACGGTATAAGAAGAATGCTGCCCCGTGTCAGTTGCTTAATTACATACTCCTTATCTTGTCCCAGACCACCAGGCAGAACCTCCACTTCACGGCAACTATGTTGAAACATCTCCTGTGCTAATGTAGCCATGTCATCCACTGAGAACATTTCACCATGATTTGTGAATCCATGCGCTCGAGCTTCTTGAAACAGCTCCTCCACAGACAGAGGATGTGATGTGCATGATGAGGCCATACTGAGAGCCACCAAACCACATCTACATGAAAAAATACAAATAATTTATTCAGCCCCTGCTTATTGTATACATAAAAAGTTAGGCACATACCCACTGCTTAAATCCTTACTTTGGTCCATCTTGCAAAACTGGCTCAATGTATCTATAATAAGATACATGTGGAGGATCCGGTGTGCCTTCATACTGCCACAGTCTGTTTCGGGTATCAAGGAGCTCCTGTTCAGGGTTTCGCCGACAAGTACATGGCAAAACATTCACCACAGTACAGTTGGTATGCAAAGGGATAAGTGTACACGTTGAGGAAAACTGTGGTAAATCATTAAACAGTAAGGGTAACAGAGGTGGTGGGGGTGGAGGTGGTGGTGGATAGTAAACTGCATCCCTATCAGATGACATTGATGTGAAATTTAATAACCTGCAATAAAATGAATGGATCAAGGTCACTACAACTCCGTTTCTGGTAAAGAATCCTTCATATGTTTTATGTAGCGACTTGGATATAAGATTTACGAAATCAAGGCGGAGTGCCAGGTTCCTTCGCAAAAATCGCACGTAATTATAAATCGCATGGTAGAGTGACAGACACTTAGAAGTAACAGCGTACAGAGTTACCTTGAATAAGTTATGTAAATCACTTGATAAATGACCTATGTTGCACTTACACTGACTAATCAAACGCCGGACCTTTTGCGTGTATAACAAGAACGGCTCCGACAGCTGACAACCGTGTAAACTTACTACAGACGAATTTTCACATTACGATAGTTATCCTCGGAAGATCGCGCAAGGGTCACAAGTGGCCATTGTCACCAATTCATTTGCAAACAGGTATTAATAAAATTAAAAATAATGCCTGATAATACTGAAGTTTCGTAATTCATGTGTTACACATGCGTAGCCGGGCCACGATTTCAAGGCAGTGGAATTCTCTGTCTTCTGTTAATCTTCAAAACTGTACCATACGTAACTGTGCAATGTTGGTAGCATTGTGAAATTGGGTCCGTGACTGGCTGTGTGTCTTACGGCTTATAAACAATTAGTAAATGAAACGTGCAAAGAAGAAAGCGGAGGTGCCACCGAATACTTAACGGTGTTATAAATAACTAGCTGATGGCAGAAAGTTATAAACCAGTACCAGAAGCACAGATTACAGAACTAGAGGTGTCCTTGATTACTCTGTTGGTTGTGAGACGCACATCTAGTATATAATTTTTGAACTGTATTAACACAGTAGGTCACGGTTCATGTCTTTTGTTTGTTGGTGTGCCACAGTGTAGTTCTAATAATTTGCAGTTCTGTGAATTTAAACGTAGGAGGAATAGGTGGGACACACTATTGAATTGGATTTTATTGTAACAAGCGTTTTAATAACTTCCATAATGCCAGCCGTTGTTGTGGGGCGACCCAAACGAAGTGAAGCAATGTGGGAAGCCCTCAAAAACCACATAATAAGAGAGAGACAAAAGAAGAAACAAGGTACTACTCTTAATGGACCATAAACGTGATTTATTACTTTTGTATAAATAAAGTTATTTAGACATTCACTCCACAAACATTTTTCAGTGTCAGGAGTATTTCCATATTTATGAATTTGCATTAAACCATTCCCATTTATTTGTTCAGCAGTCTGATGCATATTTTGAGTGTCGCTTATAATGAGCAATAGATTCTTGAGTCTATTGCTGTTATTAGGACAAGAACACATTGGTTATTTGAAGTAACACACAGTCAGCTCTTGATTTAAGTGTTATGGTGTAATGGCTCTCCTTTCAGAAACTAGCCTAACAATTTTACTGCATTACAGAACAAGAGGCGGATGCAGAGGTAGAACGTCAACGGAAGGAGCGTGAACGTAAACAGAAGCAAGATGTGATGACTCTAGGTGAAACTAGAGATCAGATTTCACAACTGGAAGTGCGATTAGCCCAACTTAAAGATGAGAAGCACCAGCTGTTTCTGCAACTTAAGAAAGTCCTGAATGAAGATGATAGGAGGAGGCAGTTGGTTAAGGAATCAAAGTATGTTTCCATTAGACTTACATAAGACTTCTTAATGTAAATAAGGTAGCAAAATGAAATTACCTGAAACAAGCAGTGCTGTACATTACAATGTACCATACTGCAAAAGAAAGTGGCAGTCCTGAAGATTCAAAATAGGTAATCTGAAGCTTGTTTTTACTCCACTAACTTCCCCTAACGAAAACAGGTTTCAGTACTGTGTTGCTGCAGGGTGGCCAGCTGGTGGAAGAGTACAGACCCTGTCTTTTGCAAATATAAATGACTTAATTCAAAAGACTGTGCAAATTAATTGTGAGTTAACAGTTTTTGATCATCCCCAACTAATCTTTTGTTTCCAGTGACAACATGATGAGTATGCATGGTTATCCCACTGTTGCTTTGGGTGGCCATCAGCTGTTCCTACAACAGAACTTACCTCTCCCTGGACGTCCACCAATCTATAAGGTTGCCCCAGCACATGGAACACAACATTCATTATTGCCACCAGTAAGTATCATGAGGACAGGATGGATTAAAATAATAAAACTTGATGATATTACAGTATGATACACATAATCACAAAGCATTCATTTCTGCCAGTTCTGACCCCTATTGAAAATACAAAAGAAATAATACTAAATACTATTTTTCGTGGTTTTTGTCAGAATGGAAGAACCTGGAAATGTTCCCTCTTTTTGCCTTGAGTGATTTAAGAAGTCCTGGCAGCAAGTGTGTGTGGCAAGATTAGATGTCATCAGGCCCGTATTGTAAGGGCAGTTAATAGAGATGGCATACATAATCAGAAGTACAGCAGCTTCAGACACACCAGTAGGCTGTCCATATTATGCAACACACTTTTGTATATCAACAGAGACCATGTAAATAGTATGACACAGTAGTGAAGGTTTATTCTGTACAGTCTATTCAAAGATGGATGCACATTTCCTGAGTGTACATTTTAAGAAAATACAATAGTAGCATGTAAAGAACAAAACAATTGTACAGGATCATAAACAGAGGTGTATATTTAAAGGCAGGTTGTTTCAAGAAATTGTACATGGGGAATGAATTCTTTCTTGAAGTTTTTTTCCCAAAATGTATATTAAATATGACTTACGTTGTGATGCAGAGCTAGTATAGCATATTCAGTATAGTGAATATGCAACAGGGTGGAAAGTTGAAGAATAACAGTTTGATTCCTGGCAAGACAAAGGATTTCACTCCTCTCCAGGGCATCCATAATGGCTCCAGGGGGCCCACTCAGCCTTCTGTTCATGTGTACGGGGACTTTTTTCTGGGGGGGGG
>JGI20166J26741_11474474_pt1 | contig 13109 bp, 12 predicted proteins | sample TergutCu122P5_FD_26741 | JGI IMG/M metagenome (IMG submission 26741)
CCCTAGCGGTGGAACCTGCAAGTACGCCAAGGCCCCTAGTACAAAAAAAAACTTTGAGAGATTCTCTACCTATTGATATGCTCCTTTCTGCCCTTTTTTTTTCGTTGTTGTGCAGTCGAGTTCGGAAGTTCCGGAGGCACTTATGAATAACCCTGTATTACTTATTGGACAGTAAGAATCACTATTCACGCAGCTGCCCTTAGACTGAAACAGCAGTGAGGTAACCAGAAACATTTAGATGTTATAAAATCTGGAAAATTGGTCTCAGACAAGCAGAGAAATGAAACTGTGTAGGCCGGCCACAACACAGAGAAAGGAGAACCTGCTTTAGTGTATGAAAAAAGTCCATTTTAAACAGTTCCATCCTTAATATCCATTAATACCTTGATATTTTAATTTTTTTAGGCTGCTACAATCTCAAAATGTTTATAGAATTTAAAATAATTGGGAATTTTAACAGCATAGTTCTAATGCAGGGTATGAGATGGTATGCGTGAGGTTTGCTTGACCTAAGCTATGCAAAAGACGCTGATGAAGACAAATAATGCCAGTAGTAGTATCCTAATGTAAAATACAGCTGTGTGTGAAGTGTTGATGGTTTTATGAAAATCAAATGGCTGACTTGAAATCCACACCAAAGAATTCGTGTACCATATTTTGGATAAAAATGTAAATTGTTTTTCATTTGATATGCTCACACACACACATGACTAAAAAAATTAAATAAAACAAGTTGTATTTAGAGAGACGAAACAAAAGTGTATTAAGACATGGGCCAGCACACATCTATCAAAGTACAAACATATTTTCTCTCCTGCTGTCTGCACACAACAATGGCTGTGCAGCAAACTTTCCCATAAAAGTGCCTCTCCCACACAGTGGATTTTAAATAGCTGAATGCATTTCAAGAGGGAGTAATGCTATGCTTTAAATTCCTTCCTATGCATGGGGTAATAAAATACATGGTTTCTGAATGGATAATTCTCCCACTTACAAAGTGCATAAGAATTTCTTTAACATATTCTCCTACTATGTAAATTTAACGTATGAAAAAAGGAAAACATTTCTTTTATTACTGTTGCACATAGTGCTTGTTTCTTATTTAATTACTCAGTTTTAAGTTGCATTTAACCTTTCAAAGTACTGAAATTTCATTGTTCCTATCTTATGATACAAGATAGGTTTAAATTATGTACAACTTACACTTCAGTATCAACATGCTTCAGCATAATGCCTTCATCTCTCTCCCAGTAGTCACCATCACAAATCACCATCCAGTGATCACCTGTGTCTCCCTCTCCTACATGACAGACAAAGAATACATGACTAATCCTAATGAAGGAAGAAACTGAGAAGCCACACTTGTGGAAAGACAGACATCAAGAGGCTTCACAGCTGCATAACAAAGGTGAAAGTGGTAATGTCTATAACAAAGTGACTAGGTCAAATACAAAGCACCACAAATTTCATGTACAACCCCCCCAGTGGAGTTTGTTCCTATATGCTTTAAAACATACAAACATCACTTTCATTTTTAAAGGTACAACACAATACATAAAAATACTATGCTATTTAACAAAATGCAATACTAAAAGATGACTTAAGAAAAAATGTACAATACAAAGCCTGCATCACTCGTCCATCATATTGAGTATATTTGAAATGTTCCTTTCATTAAAGAATTTCTGAATATTCAATCCACCTTATCTCCATGCTCAACTAATTCCTATGCCAAAGGGAAGTGGAGGCATACCTCCACACATTCTTAACTTAGTCACTGAACAGGAGTGAGTGACAGCATAATGGCCTGATCTCTTTACCTCCAGGGAAAGAGCCCTGATTCCCACAGGACAGGTCCCAGAGCTGGTCTGGATGTTGTTGACTATAGGAACATATCTGCCCCTGCTGGGAATTGAACCCAATTTCCTGGTAATTCAGCCCACAGCATATTCACTACAGTGACTGAGCTATCCTGGCTTCTGAAACTGTCCTGAAATAAATCTGTTCACCAGGACAGAATACAGCCATTCAAAACTTCTCACATTTTGACAGACATAATCACCACCTTGACACAAAACACAATTACCACCTGCAGCACAAAACTTTCTATTAATTTTGTCAACTGTAAGCAGTGTGGCATGAAAGAATAAAACATTTCTATGCCAAGTTACCAAATTATGTTAAAACTGTGACTATGTTGCACTTCCTCCTGCAATGAACTACAAATCTAAAAACTTAAAATCTAAAAATACATACACTCACAAAACACAGTTCACTACACAAGTGACTTCAGGTTACATTTCTACACATTCTTTCCCGTTAACAACTCTTCTTTTGCCCCATTACAGAACAGCCAATGGCTCTCACTGGTTTGCTCACAGCCCCACTCACCATCCTCCTTTCCCTACCACTTCCACCTATTCAGTCAATCACCTACCCTAAGGATGGAGGCAGTAGGTTCCTACAAAATGGTGGTACATGTAACATCCACTAACATTAACTACATTTGGCAGGCAAGGGGTACAAGTAAATGACAGGTCAGGCAATTAACTGTTAGGGGAACTGCATATGGTATTCACATAACACACAGGAACTGGATGCAAGCTGGGTTATTGTTGTAAATAACACAAGTTTTTTTAGTATTTCTGCACTTGACTTACAAATTTAATCTCATGTTTTCATGCTTCCACCCAACCAAATGATGTAGTAATGAGAAACCTTTATTCATTCATGCTACCAAACACCAGTACATACTACTACAGACTTCGTACATACTGCAACACGTTCATATTCTAATCACAGTCTTTCAGTGTTCATGTGGTTGCCTTATCTATAATAATAATTATACGATTCATATTATTAATTCAAAATTGCAATCCTACCACATTCTATTTAGCACAACTCAACCAAAACAGATATGCAGGTTTTCACTTAATTCATAACAATCATCATCATGCACCAGATACACTGCCTTTAATTTTCACAGAAAAGTAACTGAAGTACCCCTAGTTTGATTCAATGTAGCCATGTGTTAATCCCAATTTTGTTACTTTAGACAACAAATATTTTCAGCTTCACTACAAATGAATGACATAAAAGAACTTTACAAACTTACAACAATCCAGAACTTTTGTTAGTTGACAACTGCACCAACACTTTGATATCAGAGAGATAAAACAGGCACAGATTATATATTTAAAAACCCACCACTGTACTTTATTTTCTATGACATACCTTGATCATCTCCATATGCTGAAACTTCTTGGTTGCCAGATAATGGTGAAGCGAAATTATGGGAATGAAGATTCTTTGATGTTGCCAAATGCTGCAGTCTAATAATATTACCACATTTAACAGGTTCCCTGTTAAAATAAAAGATCTCATCTAATCAATGGTTCAATAAAAGGAACCTCATATTAACAATCTGTGCTGAAGGAGGCTTCCATACAAGAAGTCTCCAGAAAGTAAATACACCAAGTACCACTGCATACATGACAAAAAGAGAGAGAGATATGCATCTCAGACCTCAGTACACGTAATGCAGTGCCAACAATAAAGCTATTATTTTAAAAGCATCTCTGACATTCATGCATATTACCTTACCCTCGGACACAATGTTTCCCCGTCTGTGCCTTAATTACCCAATGGGAATTAACATCTTCTTGCACATCAGTCCCTGTAACAGACTGCTGGCCACTGCCTGTCCCATACTTCACATCATGTGAATGCAGCCGAATCTTATAACCAATGTTCATTAATTTAAGAACTGAACCACATGTTACATACTGGGTGGATCGACCTACGGGCAGAAACAGTAATTTTTTTCAACAAACCTACATCAAATTACTAACAAGTGGAAAACCTCGCCTATCTATGCTAACACCACAGAAACATGTACTATGAATGGTGGGCAAACGACAGTCGAGAACAAACAGCCAAAATTCCAAAACATAAACATGTCACCCTCATTTTGCTTTTAATATTGGCCTGCTCCCTGGCCAAAGACAATTTTATGTATTGCTTTTCTAAAACAAGTGGTATATTGGTAAATCTTATACCGCCACTTAATGTGCGAAAACCATGCACATTTTGTCGAATTTGATGACGTCCGTGAGCACGAAGCATCCACTTCATTGAGGTTATGATCTTAAAGGACGTAACGCCGAATAGGCTGGTCGATCGGCACCGTTTCCGGGGACTGCTTCCTCCTTTTAAAAAAAGCATGGCAGGTTCTTTAGAAACCTTGATACCCATCTACCACGCGGCGTCACACCCCCAAGCCGACTGGATCTTGGCACTTAGAATCCCTTCTAAATCACTTCCTTTATACACTTACGAAAGCCCGTTCGTTACACGCACACACATATACAAATATATATATATATACATACACACAATATAACTCATAATTACCTTCTGCTAATTCAAGAAGCATAAATATATCCTGAAAAACAAATACTACCGACCACATCCATAGTACCACACACTTGTACTCCATTTTGAAACACGTTGCCTTTCGTTATTGGCTCTTACGTGCACATTTATCACGACCGATGTGATCGTCTCTGTTCATGGTCTCTTCGATTAACAGTAATCAGTACACAAAAGCACCGCACAGATGGTGCTACGGTACGGTTAATTCGAGATAGCTGTATGAATTACCAATCCTGAAGTGCAGTGTGATTTAAAACACATATTTCTTGAGGAATTCGTATGCTGCATTTATAACACCCCAGCTTATAAATGATCTTGTATAATTCATGTGGACACCTCTGTACATATTTCTCAACCCTCTTGTTTTGTACAGTTCGGCCAAGGCAGACGTGAATTTCTGAAATTCCCCTCCAAGGGTGCTTTGCATATGCACCTTGACAACATTTAGAGGATAAAATATTGTACTTATGAAGCCTCCAATTACAGCACCGCTTACAAACTGTAGTGACGCCTGTCCCCACCATGACTCATGATGCGGAAGATGATAATTTGCTTCATCTCGCAAGATAAAGAAAAACACATTGGAGGGTCCATTTCGTAACAGAATAGGGACAAGTCCACGGTAATACTCCTTGAATCCATAACTGACACCTACTACCTTAAGAGCATGAATCATGTTCTTAAAATTTGCATGATAATGTTGATGTTGCAGCAAAGTCTGCACACGTTCAAAAGGTGTCAATGTAGCTTCTACAGTACCAGCAACCATTGATGCAATGGCTTTGGACAAGTAATGAGGTACATTTGCATTTTCTAATGGCCTCCTGCATTCTTCATACACACCAAACATAATAGACAATGAAAGTGTTTTCTGACACAATGGAGGTAGAATCCCACGATACAGATAACAAAAACCTTCACTTGATAGCTGACCTGCAGCATTACCAACACCAACTCCATGCAGCATCTATAACAGAAGAATTTTAAAAGATTTTAAAGTATCTCAAGACAAGATAAGCCATAGCACATAAATCTATAACAACCCAACTGTACTTAGTTCCTTCCAAGGATAATAAAAGTAATAGAAACACACATATTAAATATGAAACTCAGAACAGAGCTCATTTATAAATATTTGTTCATAGATTGGAATATAATCTAAATCAATGGTTTAAAAAACATACCACCATAATACAAATTTTTTGCATTACACTTAAAATATTACAATCCATCAGAAACATGCACTGCCAAATGTGTCAACATGTTCATCATAAAGATTTTACTACAAGATGTCTTTAATCCATGTGGCTGGCCCAGACTTCACTGTCATCACACTGCTTGCATACACAGCTTCATTATCACACGTATCTCTCTTCCAGATTACTTTTGATTTTTCCCTTGCCAGTTTTCTCAAATCTTAATATAGTAAAAGAAGCCTTATGTGGGGAGCAGGCTCATCCATCAGAGACTTAGTATCAACAACAAAAATGTCTGTCAGATTTTCATAAAATGCAGAACAGAATTTCATTGCAAATAGCTGTCATGATATCAAATCAGTGACAGTAAATCCATTACCATACATACTTTCCATATTTCTTGACCAAGTTGGGTGAAATTTGGTAGAGTAAATTCCAACATAAAGCTGTTGAGCAACTGTGAGTCTTGTGAAAATTGGTGTGGTGACTGCCACACTTTACATAAGGGCATGAATACTTTTTTTTTTGTCAATTTTCAATATTTTTCATACAATTTGAAAAAAAAAAAAAGGTCAAGGGGAGATTCACAAAAATTTATTGATTATATAAATTTCATATAAATTGGTGCAGTCAAGCTATATTTAACTTAGGGGTGTACAGTGTTATCCATGCTCTCCACATTTATTACATGATCTGGGTGATATTCAATATAAAGAATCTACACAAAATGCTGTTGGGCATTATACATTCCATGAAAATTGGAGAAGAAAACACAAAGGACTTAAGTTAACTTGCAATTACATATGTACAGTGAAACCACATTGTATTTTGAAAGCAAAGAATGCCTTGGTCAAAGTCTGTATGCTACATTACAGAGTAGAGGATTGCAGTCATCAAAAGAACATGTTATATTGTTAAATACAGCACTGCATTGATTGAAGTACTAAACTCAACTGCTTCTGATATCATGATACAAATATAGAATGAGGCAATTCACACAAAAACATGCTCGGTATTTGATCCCTCTGCATCCAGTATAATTCGCAGGATATTATTTCAGATTTTCCATAACTGTGACCAGTATGAGTTCAATGCATGTATCATGCAGTATTGTTTAGTGAACTTTCCACAGCAGTTGTGATTTCTGCTTCAGTTCTTGAACCTGCTGGGGCACACCACACACAAACTGCCAACTGTTATTTATGACACCAAAAACTATTTATTAGCAGACCTGGTGCATCTCCTCTTTATGGCCCCACATATACCACCTTTGTTGAAATGAAAGTGGAACAACTCAAGTGCCAGAAATTTTGAATACCCATGTCATTATAAGATCGCACACGAAAATGTACAACATAAAAAATACTGTACTTATATTATCCTCTTATTTACTCATTCATGAAGTATTGAATTTTTTACAGAGCAAGAGCAGATAAGACATATGACAGTGAATACACTAAAACAAGTGACCTGGTTATCTTATCACAATGATTAAATAATCACAGTTATTTAAAAATCCACTCGAACTTTTCAACTACTCTCTACATTCTACAACAGACATCCTCAATATAACACATTGTACATCATCAACCAGCAGAATATGTAGAATAGCAATAGCGTAGCCTAAAACTGCACATTACACACTCACAAAACACTGTGCACAATGATGGGAAAGCCAAAACACATGTTTATATTTGTATCAATATGCACGCACACTTTTATATAATCAATATGACATGTAACTAAAATGCATGATTCATTTTTCCTCTGTAGAAATGTGCAAACAAGCAAAGTTTTCAAACATACATGATGATTTAGTACATTCCACTGCACACCATGTAACATCAGCAACAAAAAAACAAAGAAGCAAAAGTTCCTGCATTCCCTTTGACCAAGTCAAAGATATGAACATGTTACATAACACAATAAAAACAAATTAACTAAACAGCTTACTATTTGTAAGGTATGTAAAAAAGTTATACCAAAAAGCCTGACCAACATAGTTAAAACAGAAAAATTCAGTTCAGTCCATTTGTTAAAGTTACTTATAATATTAAACATTACAGAAAAATAAATGTGACAAATGACAGAAAGAAGACATAAAAAACATAAATACAGAATAAATACAACAGCCATGATATGACACTGCTATTGTCTCCAAAAACGTCCAACACATTTTTCATTTCCTCCCATTCTACAACACAGACTCCTGTGCCTAACTATTTCACATCATACACAACTTATTTTGCACAATTAACAAATTTTCTGAGTCTCAGTCTCTCCATAATTCTCTTGACAGAAGTTGTGCTGATCAAAATTTTAAGTCAGTAGATTTCTAAATGAGGCAGAGATTTTTCTACTCTTCACAGCTCCCACACATGCCTAGACTCCTATAAAATGGGGAACCAGGGGACTCTTTCCTGTGGGTCAAGCAGCCCAGATATGAGGCTGACCATTCACCTCCATCTAGCAATGACGTTGAGAAGGCAAGCAGCTGGTACCTCCGCTACATCTAACAATACTAGTTGAGGACTTCAGGCAAGTCTAGGATTCATGTAGGAGGTAGCTGGCCTGCATTATTGTCACCGGGTTGGTGAACCCATGAAAACCAGTCATGTTAAGTAAAATGTACTTAAATGAAACCTACAGCAAAGCCCAATCATGAAAACATATTTCCTATTGTGAATGGTCTAGAACAAGGTGATGCTTTACATATTGTCATTACTGTTAAACTCTGCTCTAGAATATGCTAGTAGAAAGTGGGCAGGGTAGCCAGTGTAGTGACTTGCTATGGGCTGGACATTCTGGGGATTGCACCGGTGGGGGTGAGATTTTCCGCATGTGTCCAGACCGGCCCTGGGGTGCATCCATCCTCCTGTACAAAGGGTACCAGGTCTTTCCCGAGGATAAAGCAGCTTGGGCATGGCATTCACTACCCACCCCTTTGTAGCGCCGGGGTTAAAGAAAGAGTACAGCTATACCTGTACTCACCCTCTGGGTTTCTATAGCCTGTTCTAGCGTGAACTGTTTAAAATAAGATACAGGTTCGGTAAATTTGTAAACTCTGACAAGGAGCAATGTGCGTTGCTCTTGCATGTATTGTACTGATACACTGACGTATTCCATGTTCTTATGCAGTCATGCTTTACAGAACTGGGAGAATGAAAGTATATGTATGTATGTATGTTTACCTTTATAGGCCAGTAGAAAGGTCAAGGAAAAAGAATGAAACAGAATTGGACATACCAGCTTTTGGTCTACACTGATTATGTTAATTCAGTGGATGAAGGCATGAGTACTATGACAGAGAACACAGAAGCTGTGGTAGACACTCAATAGTAGGTTGGTCTAAAAGTAAACACAGGGGAAACTATGTATATATTCTTGGTTCATGCACTGAATACAAGATGAAATCACAATGTACAGATACACAGCAAATCCTCTGAATGTGTGACAAAGTTCAATACTTGGGAATGACACTAACAAATCAAAACTTGGTGCATGATGAAACTGACAGCAGTTCAAATTCAGGAAATACCTACCACATTTCTGTCCAGAATCTTATATCATCCTGTGTTCTATCTAAAAACATAAACATTAAAATATACAAAAATATATTTTGCATGCTGCTCTATACAGGCATGAAACTTGGTATCTCACATTAAGGGAAGAACACAGAATGAGAATGCTCAAGAATAAGTTGCTGAAGGAGATATTTGGGCCTAAAAGGGAAGAAGTAACAAGAGGCTGGAGAAAACTGCATAATGAGGAGCCTCATGATTTATACTCATCACCAAATATCAAATCAGAGAGGATGAGAAGTGTGGGGCAGACGCATGTGTGAGGTAGAAATGAAATGCATACATGGTTTTGGTAGGGAAACCTGGAGGGAACAGACCATCTGTAAGACCTGGGCATAGACGGGAGGATAACATTAAGATCAAATGGCGGGGCAGAGACTGGATTCATCTGGCTCAGGACAAGAACTAGGTGCAGAATTTTGTGAACATGGCCTCAATAAAATATAGGAATTTCTTCATTCAATCAGAACTATCAACTTTTCAAGAAGAACTCTACACACTGGAATTAGCAGGTCAGTTACTTAGTTATTTATTATTATTATTATTATTGTTGTTGTTGTTGTTGTTGTTGTTGTTGTTGTTGTTATTGTTATTAATTTAAATTCCACTGATCCACATAAGGTTGCAAACAGAACCCACTGGTCAACATACATGCAAAAGACTATGTACCAACAGTCACCATATAGACTCAATGTCACAATCACTAATGTAACACTCTTAAACAACTAAATGTGCTTACAAAGTGGGCATTTGTCATCTCAACAAGAACACAGTGTAACACAAAAAAACACAAAAACAGGCATTGCCACTCAGCTATTATGATATAATTCAAGACTGATTAGTTTAAATTTAAAAATCTGACAACTGATAAACCAATATTTTCAGAATTATATACTACTAAAACACAAAACTGCACTTAGGCAAGATAATCTATTTGAATTAGATATAAGTGAACAATAAACAGATCATATAATATATGTGACAATTTATTTATTTAGGTGTTAGGTGTCACTTTGAGACTTTTACACACGCAGCCTGTAAAACAGCCTACAATAACATCTGTGACTCTTTGCCAGAAAAGGCTGGACACCCCTTTTCTCCTCAGAGCTTGTTTCCAGAACACAAAAATATCATGTATAAGAGTGGATCCACCATGCAATGACAGTAATCCACATTTCAACTTACAAGGTGCACACGTAAGTTCCTGAACTTAACTGCATTTTATTTATTTGTGTTTTATTTGTGGTAAAACAAAACATTAGTGAGTACAAAGACAATTCCTATGATTCACTTTTGGTATTATTGTAAAAGCACATACCCACACTCTTAAATTATTTTGTTCTGTGATAGTTCCATGAAATTCTGTTTGTATACTCTTCATAAAAATCATTCACTCAAGGGTAGTCTGTTTCTGTCTCAATTTTCACCTCATCGAGTAGTCTCCTAAGTGAATTACCATCTCAGATTTTGTGTGACAGCTGAACTCTAGTACAAAACCATGCAAGACATTGAACTTGGGCTATGGTGATAAAGCTATATCAAGAATAAAAACTTTGAAATTGTTTAAGGGCTTCACAGAATGGAGAGAACATGTGAAAGGTGGTGAATGAAATTGAAAAGAAGATGCTCTGGAAACAAGGCCAATTTTCATACGGTAAAAGTAGTATGCAGTTGGTACTGAGAGAAATGGAAGGTCATCTGAATAAGACCAACCAACACACGAAAAAAATTATGGCACATAGAAACATCTTCCAATCTTGGAAGCCCGAAATTTCAAAGAGAAATACTGCCTTCATTATCCAAGGCCAGTATGTCTTCCAGCAAATACTGACCCTTGAAGATAAAGGCAGAACATTCCTTCAGATTTCCAGCTTCTGATTACCTACTCATGCCATGTGACAGTTCAAACAGAACCCTCAGCTACTGCTGTGAACACCTCACAGCTCACATTTTCCAGTCTTCTTCACAGTGCAAGATTGGAGGTTCTCATGATGGCCACTACGAAAGTTACTGTATTCTGTGAGGTGATACTTTGTGGTCTGGTAGAAATTCATCAAAGATGGATTTATATGTTTCTCTGAACCAAAGTACATTTCTCCCAGACTATATGGTGTCACACCCAAAAAGTCAACAGGCTTCACAGTAACAACCAAACCATGGCTCAAGTGGAGGGCTGGGTTTGATCCCAGGCCAATCCATATGGGTTTGTAGTGGACAAAGCATCAGGAAAACGGATTTTCCTCCAAGTACTCCTATTCTTCTTCTATGGCGCTACAGGCCAACTTGGGCCTTGGCCTCTTCAATCCTCCACCTCCAGTCATCTTTCTCCTCCACTGACTGTCTGCCGTTCCTGCATTTCAACACCCTCTTACCATCCCTGTCCACTGCACCTAACCATCTTCCTCTGGGCTTTCCAACTGGTCTTCTCCCTTCAATGTAACCTTTCAATGCTTACTCGGGCACCCTTTCATCCTTAATCCTCACTCATTATGGCCTTCTCAATCTGACATTCCTAGTTTGCTCCATTTCACCTTTTAATTTACAAATGTCATGCTTATACCTGTTCTGCCACTGTCCATTAACCAACACAGGCCCACATATTTTCCTTAGAACTTTTCTCTCAAATGCAGTAGGCATTTTTTTCTGCAGTCTGCGACAATGTCCATGCCTTGCTCCCGTACCATAAAATGGACGTTATTAGTGTTTTACAGAGCTTTATCTTGTTTACCTATGTACCCCTCTTGATTTCATTATTGTAAACAGGGAGTGGTATGCATTGTTGGCCAGTCCTACCCTCCTCCTTATGTTGACCAGTCCACCTCTATGTTTGGTGATGCATGTTTCTAGGTAGACAAATTCAACTACTACTACTACAATCATGTCTCCTCCTAGCTTCACTTCCTGTCCAATATGTGTGTTGCAAGTGTCATTATTTTTCTTTTATTTATGTTGAAAGATAAGCCTACCTCTTTGGCTGCTCTTTTCAACTCTTCACAAGTCTGTTTCATTGCTTCCTTCATTCTACCCATTATGCATATATCATCTGCATATCCGACTATCTGTATTAGTTTATGGAGTAACGTTGTGTTTCTATCACCTGTATTAGTTTATGGAGTAACGTTGTGTTTTTATCACCTGTATTTTCCTCAACACACATTCCATTATGACATTGAACAGCAGTGGTGCCAGGCCATCTCCCTGTTTCAAATCATCTCTTATTTCAAATAGTATAGTCATCTCTGTTTGGACTTGAATTTTTGCTACCGTATTGTGCATTGTTGCTTTTACCAGTCTTATCAGTGTATTGGGAATTGGGAAATATTGCAATGCCACATATATCTCTTCTCTTCTAAAACTATCATAGGCTTGTCTGAAGTTTATGAAGGCTAGACACACACTTATGTTGTATTCCCAACATTTCTCTAGCGTCTGTTGCACTGTGGAAATCTGATCAATTGTTGATATCCTGGCCTGAATCCCAGCTGGTATTCTTCTATTACTTTTTCTGCATAAGGTTCTAGTTTATTCTTCAGCATGGCGGTGAAAGTTTTTTAAGCTGTACATAGTAACAATATGTCTCTGTACTTCTGGCAGTTTAAGTTGTCCCCCTTCTTATGGATTGGGCATATAATATGTAATTTCCACTCCTTTGGTATTCTTTCTTTCTCCCACATTATGCCCACTAATGTGTGGATTTTATTTATTACTTCTTCTCTTCTGTGCATGAGTTTCGCTGGTATGCCACCTATGCCCACTGCATTATTACTTGATTTGTGTTTGACCATGCACCATCAATGTCGGTAAAGTAATATAGAAGAACCAACTAGATGCAACATTAACAGTTTATTGATCTCTAAGATCAGCTCAACATGTTTCCGGCAATCTTTTGCCCATCTTC
>JGI20166J26741_11474585_pt1 | contig 13109 bp, 14 predicted proteins | sample TergutCu122P5_FD_26741 | JGI IMG/M metagenome (IMG submission 26741)
TGGTCGTCGAACGGCAGGCCGGCGCCAAGCGTTTGCTTGGCCCACAGGTAGTCCAGGGGCGCCCGGGCGCGGACCGACGGATCCGTGGAGAACTCCCCCTCTTGGAGTTCGGCCAGGCAGATCGCCGAGGTCACGAAGGTGGCCGAGGCGAAATCCGTCGGCAACTCCTCCCACCGCGGCCGAAGGATCAGCAGGTTGGTGTCGAGGATGACTCTCACGCCTCGCCCACTTCGCCGGCGGTGTCCCGGCCGGCTTCGATCAGCGCCAACTGGGCGGCGGCGACGTCGTGACTCTTGCCCCGGTACAACGGCGACGCGGCCAGTGCGGCCAGCGTCGCGCCGGACGGACCCACCGGTTCGCGGGCCAACACGACATCGGTCGGACGCCCCTGCACCGAGATGCGATAGGTGGCCTGGCCGTCCTGGACGGCGCGGACCAAGTGCGACGTGTTCTTCTGGAGTTCCCGGACCCCGATGACTGCCGTGGGTGTCATGCGGCTGAGTCTAGCCGCCACCGCCGTACATGTACGTAGCAACATGTTCAGGGTCGTGCCGCACTGCGACACCCCCGTCAGCCGGACGCCACCGATGTTGTAGACCCCTACTTCCCTGGTCGACCAACGTCGCTTCGGTAGCCTTCAGCCATGGCTCTCACGGACGTGCTGACGCAGGTCGATCAGCTCAACCGTGACGATCTGGTCGGATTGCAGGTGGCCATCAGCCAGTTGCTCCGCGCCCGCGACCACGTTCCCACCGAGGAGGAGGCCGCCGTCGTCGGCGAGCGGTACCGCGACTATCTGGCCGACCCCGAGGCCTCGATCAGCGTGGACGAATTGATGGCGCATCTGGGCTCCCTGATCACGGCGTGATCGATGGACCGGTCGTCTGCCAGTCGGACCGGCATCTCGGGAAGGCGGACCGTGGCGCAGACCAATGGCGACCGGGCCAAGGAGGCCCAGAGGGCGGAGTTGCACAAGACGAACTGGCGCATCGCCAACCAGTGGAAGGCCGCAAGGCTAGCACGGATGGCAAGGCCGTCAGCGTGAAGGAAGGCATGGACATGGAGGCTGATGGACAGACGATCACGCTCCCCGACAGCGGCGACGAGAGGTTCGCCGAGGAGTTGTCCGCACCGTATTGCCACGACAGACCGTGACTTTCCCGGAGGCAGCGTGACTGACGAGTACGCCATCGACGCCGTCTGCCTCCGCGAGGCACTTCCAGAGCAGCGCGCCATGAAGCTCACCGGTGGGCTCTACCACCTCAACCAGGTGGTCCTGGCCTACAACTCAAACCGGATCGAGGGCAGCCTGCTTTCGGCCGAACAGACGCGCTACATCTGCGAGACCCACAGCGTGAACGGCGAGGCGCGCGTCGACGACGTGATCGCGACCACCGGGAGTCATTTCACGGACAGCGTGTCGCCGTCGCTGTGGAATTCCACAGTGGCGCCCACGGGGGAGTACCAAGCCGTCCCCCAACTAATCCCGGTGTCCACCATTCGGGCGCCGGCCTCGGTCGACGTCACCACGGTCTTGGCCGGCCTCAATTGTGAGTAGAACTTCTGTGAGGCCTGGCCGTAGGTCCCGTGTTGGGGCAGCACGTAGAGATCCAACGTCCCCCAACTGCGCCGCATGAGTTCGGACAGCCGAGCGTCGCCGGCATTGCCGGGGAACAGCATCCGGACATTCCTGTGCTGCACAGAGACGGCCAGAGAATAGTCGTCGGCGTTGGTGTACGACTCTTTGTCAGGGGGATAGACCGTGACCGACAGATCGTGGGCCTGAGCTTCCAACGGGCGGACGAGAATGATCGTCGACGTGTGGTTGGCCGTCAGCCGGGCGTGGATGGAGGCATCGAGACGATTCGCCGCCCGATACATCGGCTGGACCAGCGCCGCCGTCTCGACCACCTTGGTCAGGTCCGCCGCCAACTGCAAGTGGTCCTTGTCCGGCCGCAGTAGCACGAGGTAATCGAGGCGCTTGATGCCATGGCTGTCAAGGAAGCTCCGGATCGCCGCCTGGTCTTTCTTCTCCGCGATGTCGATCATCACGGCGAAGTCTTTCTGCCACAACACGACGCACTGGGAGTCCTCTTTCGTCCCAATAAACGCCATCTGGAGAGCCGGGTCGTAGGCCGGCCGGCTGTGCCCGACCAGGGTCTGGACCAAGACCCCCAGAACCGCCACGAGTAGGACCATGAGCACAGAGCGCACCGCGCTGTGACGCCACCGGCGCCTTCTTTCACGCCGCGCGCCAGCGCCGGCCGCGCTTTGGCGCTGGCCCACCTCGCCAGTACTGAATCGACGACTCGCCATTACGCCACTCTCCCGTTCCGCAACCGGGCGAAAACGAACTGCCCGTACGGCGTCAATTCCTGGTCGCTCCAGCCGCTCAGCGACTGGCTGTCGGCCCGCAGCAGGGAACTCCCCTCGTCTTTGTTCGACAGCGACCAGCTCACCCAACTGATATTCTGTGCGTCGAGGTAATTCAGAAATGTCTGCGATTCGTCGAGCAGGTGTCGTACCGTCGGCTCGTCGAGACTGTGGTCGTTGCCGATCCCCCATTCTGAGACGAAGACGCCGATATCCTTGGACAAGGCTCGGGAGATGTCACCGGCGTACTCGCCGCCTGACAAGTCGGCGTAGTAGTGGTAGGCGTAGAGAACGTTCGAGAAATCCAGCGGGGCGGCGGCGGCCTCGGCCAGGCCGGTGCTGTGGTGGGGTGTTCCAACCAGGATGACAGCCTCCGGAGAATTCGCCCGGATGACCGGGATGACCCGGTTCGCGTACCGCCGGACATCGTCCCACGTGGTCCCGCCGTTCGGTTCGTTGCAGATCTCGTAAATCACGCCGGGTTGCTCGCGATAGGCCGCCGACACCCGGTCGAAGAAATCGAGCGCCTGGTCGATGTGGACATTGGGATCCTTCTCGCTGAGCGTGTGCCAGTCGATAATCGCATAGAGGTCGGCGGCCATCGCGTGATCTGCGGCGGCGGTCGTGTCGGCGAACGACTGGTCGGGCTCATCTTGGTAGCTGTGGCGACCGTCGGTGTACATGGCAATGCGGAAGACATTCGCCCCGGCCTGGCGCACCGTGTCTAGCGCCGGGGCGTCGCCGTAGCGCGGGTACCACGTGATGCCGTGGCTGCTGACGCCCCGCAGCTGCACCGGCTGGCCGTTCTGGTCCACCAGGCTCGTGCCCTCGACCGCCAAGCGACCGTGGTAGGAGACGCCCTGCGACGCCGGGCCGGCGTCGGTACCGCGCGCCGTGTGGTCACCGGCCGGCGAGTCGTCCCGGGTCGCCCAGTAGAACCCCCCCGCGCCGGCGATCACGAGCGCGACCGCGACCGCGCCCATCACGATGGCCGTCTTGCCAGGCTTCGTCACCAAGCTCACTCACCCGCCTTGTGGAACAGATGGAAGGGCGGCAGCCGGGTGGCCACGGAGTCGTCCGGCTGCGGCAGGACGTTGCGCCACCGCTGGTCGACGTCCCCGTCGCCGCCCGCCGAGTGGCTGCGCTCGCGATTGACAGCCTGACTCCGGGCGTCGCCGCGCGTCCGGTCGCCGCCTCGGCTGGCGTGGGGCAGATGGCCCCCATGACCTTCGCGTTTGCCCCCCGCGCTGGCTGCCACCAAGTCCGGATCGGCCGCCGGGCGGTGGTCGCCGACCCGGCTGTCGTAGATCTCAACGATCTTGTACGTGACGTCGCGGTCGTGCGGCGTGCCGGACGCCCGCCGGCAGTCCAGACGGAACCCGTCGCCACCGACCAGCGTGAACTCGTCGGCCAAATCGGGCGTGTCTTTAATGGTCAGATAATCGAAGTTGTAGCTGGTCAACCGGACCTCCAACCCCTCGACGGTCAGCAGGACGGCGTCTGCGGGAATCAGCGGCGACCGTCCGCCGACCGGTCGCCGCTGGGTCAGATAACCCTTGCCCAACGACCACAGGTCCTTGATCAAGCCGGATTGGATGTGCGAGGGAAACATGTGATCGCGGTCGAACACCAGTTGGCAGTATTGGCCGCGGTCTTCGTTGGATGCGCCGAGCACGGTCAGGTGGTACCGCCAGCCGGCCCCCTCCTGCGTCACGCGCCGCGTCGTCACCGCGACCCGGGCGTGATAGTTCCCGTCCTCCAATTCCGCCGTGAACGCTTGCCGGTTGGGCAGGAAGATCAGCTCCGGCAGAACCACAGACAGTTCGGACTCGCAAATGTCGTCGACCTCGGCGTCAATCGACCAATGGTGACCGGACAACGTCACGGGCAGTTTCACGGCGAAATGCTCCTCCCGATCATAGTTGATCCGACCGGAAACGCAGATCACGGCCAGTAGCAGGGAGAAGAAATTCACGAGTAGCCAGTAGAGGATGACGAGGCCGCCGAAGTTGTCGGACTGGGTCAAATCACGGACGCAGAGCACCATGGCGACAACGGAGAACGCCATCAACAACAGATGGGGCAGGCCGTAGGTCCACTCCGAGTTCTTGGCGTAGACCGTGGACTTGGGAGTGACGGCGAACCGTTTCAAATGGACTCCGAAAGCCTCGGCCACGACGGGCACGATCAGGTAGGGGAACAGGACAGTGTCCGTGATGTTGCTCCAGCGGGAGTTCCAGATCCCGCCGCTCATGACCTTCAGCACCGAGTTGTACAACAGGTGAAAAGGCAGCCAGATGAACAGGAGCTGCCACGGCGAACAATTCACCACGAGGATGCCGAACACGGCGAAGACGATGGGCGAGAGGATGTAAATGAAACGGCGCAGGAACGACCACCAGTAGAGGAAGCTGGAGAAGTAGCTGGCCCGCATGTGCAGCGGCATCCGCTGCTTGCGGAAGCGGCGACCGCGCAGGACCTGGATGCAGCCGCGGGCCCAGCGCTGGCGCTGCTTGACGAGGCTCGTGAAGTCGGTGGGGGCGAGCCCATGGGCCAAGACCGTGTCGATGGCGTAGGTGGCGTAACCGGCGGCCTGAATGTCGATGCCCGTCGCGAAGTCTTCCGTAATCGTGCCCACGCGGATGCCGCCGACCGCCTCCAGGGCTTGGCGCGAGATGATCGTGTTGGAACCGGCGTAGATCGCGGAATTCGAATGGTTGCGCCCGACGTTGACCTCGCGAAAGAAGTAGTCCTGCTCATTGGGGATGTTGTCCTCGGCGTGCAGGTTGAACTGGAACAAGTCGGCGTTGTAGAAGCTCTGCGGGGTCTGGACGAAGCCGACGTCGGGCCTGAGCTTCGGCTCATCATCGCGCCGCCGCCGCCAGACGCCGTTCTCTTGGACCATGTCGGGCAGGCTGAAATAGGGCACGGCTTCCATCAAGAAGCGGCGCGTCGGAATCATGTCGGCGTCCAGCGTGGCGACCAGCGGCGACGACGTGTGGGCCAGGGCGTGGTTGAGGTTGCCGGCCTTGGCGAATTTGTTGTCGGACAGGCCGAAATAGCCCACCCCGAGCTCCTCCGCCAACTGCCGCACGGCCGGCCGGTTGGAGTCGTCGCACAGGTAGATGTGGACCTTGTCGGGGTCAGGGTATTCCAGGAAGAGGCAACCGTTGACAGTCTTGAACAACAGGTCGGTGTCCTCGTTGTGCGTGGCGATGAGGATATCGACGTCGGGGTACAGCGAGCGGGGAATGTCGGGACGCTGCGGCACGGCGCCCTGGGCCAGGTGGGAAACGTGGATGATCGCCTCGACGATGGCGGTCAACTCGGCGACGACGAGGGCGATCCCGAAAATCGCCGAGACGAGCCCGTGGTGCAGCGGCAGAGTGTAGCCCAGGCGCCAGACCAGGTAGGCGCAAGAAATCAAGACCAGGACGCTCAGGTAAATCCGCTTGCGCTGCGGCGTCAGCGGGGCCTTGGATCGGCCTCTGTGCCCGTCGCCCTGTCGGCGCGGCTGCGCCGTTCGTGTCAGGGGTCGGGCCGGCTTCGGGAAGTAGCTGGTCGTCGGGCAATCCCCACGCGTCGCGGTCATCGCCTCACCGTTTTCTCTGAGCCAGATGGACCGTCAGGAAAAACCCCACCACGAGCAGGACGGCCGACGCCTCGCCGACCCAGGCGTAGTCGGCGGCGGTGCGACCAGGTTCGATCCCGGTGAACTGGTAGAGGCTGTCCATGTTCTCGTCCAGCCAGTCGCCGTGGGCGCGCAACGTCGATTCCAGGGCGGCGACCGATTGGTCGTAATCGAAACGGTTGGCCGTCAGGGGAAGTTTGCCGGAGCCCGGGGAGATCGTGTCCCGGGCGTCGTAGACGCTGTTGTAGTCCCACCGCGTCCAGTCGCGGACCTGGGCCGCCCCGATGCGCTCGGTCGTGGCAGCGATCAAGGAATCCAGCCGCTCATTCGACAGCGCCCCGGCCCGTAGTTCCGCGTAGCGGTCGATGATCTTCTTGACGAACTCCCCGTCCCTCAGGAGCTGCTCGAACCAGACGGCGTCGTGCATCGCGGTCGAGTCGATCTTCAAGGCGTTGGGGTAATCATTGTCGATGGCTCGGTCGAAATCCCAGACGGGACCCAGCGTCAGCTTGCCGTCCAGGTTCTTGTACATGTAGACCGAATGGTTGTGTGCGTCGTAGTTGGCGAAGAACTCGTTGAAGACGAAGTAGTCGACGAACGAGCCGACATCGATGTAGTCGCGATATTTCAGGAACACCTGGTCGTCAGTCGCGAAGAGAGCTTCCTCGAAGACGCTGATGTCGTTCGTGATGTAGTCGACCGTGGCGTCGGTGATCGCTCTCGGCGAGGGATATCTGACCGACAGGTATTCGGCGGTCAACTCCTGGACGGTGCCATACGTCTGCAGGATAATCGCGTCGTCGTCGAACCGGTCGCGCCGCAGCAGGTAGGCCGACTGGGCGAAGTGGGCATCGTAGGGCGCCAGCGGGAGCATCGAGTCACCCACTTCGACCGGCTGGACGACGAGATAGAGCCCTTGGTACTGGTAGGTGTCCCCGTCCTTGAAGAAAACCTCGCAGTACCGCGCTTTGGGCGCGTGGTCCATGATCTCGCCGGCCACGGTATAGGCCAGGTAATTGCGCAGCAGCGACTTGTCGATGTACGAGATGCCCAGGACCCAGTTCGCCGACGCTCCCATCCCCAAGAGATCTTGGGGATTCGTCGTCTCCCGGTCGTTGATCAACGTGAGTTCATACTGCTTCTTGTCGAATGTCTGCGAGGACGACCCCCTGATGCGTGCTTTGACGCCAGAAGTCAGGGACGCCGGATCGGTCAATCGGTTGACCCCGGTGGTCGAGTCGATCAGGCTGAACGATCCGTAGATGTTGGGGTCGTAGTCCACCGGCACGAAGTAACCCTTGTTCGAATCCCAGACCGAATGGACGTGCAATTCCTGCCCGCCCAGGTCCATGACGACAATCGGCAGATTCGTCGAGAATCCGGTGAGCTGGTCGAGGGGACCGGTCGGCACCTGGGCCATGCCGGCCGCCGCCGTGTCGCCGGGCGCCCGGTTGCTGACCGGCCAAACCGGCAGGGCAACCAGCGTGGGGACAGCGATCAAGGCGACCGCGATCATCGCCATGACCAGCCGCCGGCGCCGGACGCGGGTCACTGGCTGACCTCCTCGGTTTGCATGACCAAGTCGACTTGGTCGACGTCACCGATGGCGTACAGGACGTCATCGATGCTCTGGCCGTCGGCCAGGTGGCGGTCGCGAACCATCTTCGACAGCTCGTAGATGTACTCGACCGATTGGCTGGTCGTGTTCTTCACGCGCAACTCGGCCTTCCCGGCATAGGCGCTCAGCACGGCGTGCTCGATCCCGTCGGCCGCGCTGCCTTTCCCCCGAATGATCAGCAGATACCGGTTGTTCGACCGGACCATCCCGAGAATCAGCATGACGACGAAAACGACGCCGCTGCCGATGGTCGGCACGACGTACTCGGCCACTCCGCAGCAAATGCCGACAGCGACGCACCAGAAGATGTAGGCCGTGTCCCGGGGATCCTTGATCGCCGTCCGGAAGCGGACGATGGAGAGGGCGCCGACCATGCCCAGGGACAAGGCGATGCTGTTCCCGATAACGCTCATCACCATCGTGGCGACGATGGTCAACATCAAGAGCGAAGCATTGAAGCGGGCGCTGTAGACCGCCGCCGAGTGCGAGAATCGATACGACAGGTAAATGACCAGCCCGAGGATGAGGGCCACGACAAAGTTGACCAGCACGGTCTGCAGCGACAGCGTCACGGCGAAATTCTGCAGGATGGTACCCATCACAGACCTCCAGTCATGCTCATGCGTCGTCCGAGGCAGTACTTGCTGACCGAGACCGGTTCTTGCTCGGCCAATCGCACGATGCTCTTAATGTGGCTGAGGAGAAACTTGTTGTATTTGACTTCCAGGATCACGGGACACTGGATAGGATAGAAATGGGGATTGTTGGAAAACAAGTCGAAATTCGCCTCCGTGGCCGCCAGCGACGTGTCGAAAGTGATACGGGTGTTGTTGGCAGGGTGGGCAAAGGCCAGTCGGCGGAAATCCACCACTGTCTTCGGGATGTAGCCGTCGAGGATCATCTGCCGCATGGTCGTCTGAATGAAGGGGGATTTGTGGCGGCTCAGGACCTTGTCATAGCGGCCCTGGATCATCAGCTCGGCGTCCTCGCGGGAGATGGTGGCGGAGTATTTCCACTGATCTCGCCCCCACTTCTTCTTCTCTTCCAGTTTGGCGGTGGTGTCGTTGGGCCCATAAATCCGCAGACGTAGCTTGTGGCGCACCTCGAGCCCGTCAATCTTGTCGAAGAAATCACGGTCGTGAACCGTGTCGAAATACAACGACCGGACGGTGTACCCATCCCGCGCGCCGGGCCGGTCAACCGGCAGTAATTTGGCCATCTTGGCACTCAGATTGTGCGCCGTGATGGCGTCGGGACGATACTTCACTTCCCGGCGAGCAACTTCAGTTTCTCCCATGGGCCTTTCCCAAGATCTCACCGGGCGCTGGCCAGCGCCCGGTGGCGTGATTCCCCCGGTGCCGCCAGGCGCACGATTGCGGCTCACAGCGCCGAACAGCGACCGGTGCCTATTCGCGGCCTGACGAAGACCGCGAAGGAGACCGTGATGAACGCAGCGCACGAGAGGCGCCCCGCCACGATCCCGGCTGACCCCGATCGAGACGCGACAAGCGCGTGACGAAGAAGTCGCCGCCGGAGGGAGACCGATACCGAGAGCGATTTCGCCGCGAGGAGCCCGGGTCGCCGGCGAAATGCCTGGAGGGGAGGAGCGGAGTAGTTGTCATTGCCCGGCCCAGCTTCACCCCAGGCCGAGGACTTGACAGTGTGCAATTGTTCGGAGCACGCCATCGGGCCGGCGCCGCCCTCGAAGTCTCGAGTCGTACCTCCGGCCTCTCCGGCGACGACCCGGAGCGATACTACAGACGAGACGCGCCAACGGATAATCGGTCTCGGGATGTGGGATACCGGTCATCAGAGTGCCAACTGTGCCAGGATGCCGGCATGTCAACATGGGACTCGGTCTCGCTGTCCGGAGTGCGAGACAGGTCACTGCGCGGCGATAGCCACCTGAGAGACGACGTCCGCGATAGCGTGCTGCGCAAGGCCGAGGAATTGGTCAGCCTGCGCGGGCTCACGGTCAGCCTGAGCCACCTGAACTTTGATGAGGTCATCGCCCTGTCGGGAGTGCCGCGCACTACCGCCTATCGCGTTTGGCCTCGCAAGGAACGCTTCCTGGAGGATCTGCTGCGTCGCCTCGCCGACACGTGCAGTCCCTGCGGCGGGGCCCTGGACGAGGCGGGCGCCAGCGCGGCGCTGGCGGCGCTCGAGCGTCTGTCCGACCACCTGGACACCCCCGAGGGCCGCCGGCTGGTCCTGGTCGAGGTCTGCCGAGTGGCGTCGCAGCGCTATTTCGAGTGCGGTCGGTCGTCGCCCACATGGCTGACTTACCTCGCGCTGATCGCGACGATGCGGTCGCTGGGCGACGACAGCCTGTCGCAAGAGATCCGCGACCGCATGCGCCGGGCCGAGACCAAGGCGGTCGCCTTGATGGCGGCCACCTACGAGACTGTGGCCGGCGTCGTCGGGTACAGGCTGCGCAGCCTGCCGGGTTCCTTCACGGCGCTGACCCATCTCGGGGCGGCGGCCTCCGAGGGCATGCTCCTGTTGGCCGACATCCGACCGGACGCCTCCGCCAGGCTGGGCGAGATCGACCCGTTCCTGACGGGGCGCCTGGCGGAGTGGTCGTTGCCCGCCATCGGCTACGCCAGCACAGTCCTCGGCCTCCTCGAGCCGGACCCGGCCTTCGACCTGGCCGTCGCCCGCGCCCGACTGGCCGAGCACAGCCTCCGCCGACAGGACCCAGTCCCGGCCTGACCGGTCACGAGCCGGCAGGCTTCGGGGAACCACCCGCCGACTGCGCGACAGCCGCCCGGGTCCCGGCCTGACCGACCACGGACCGGCGGGCCTGACCATGTCAGCCGCGGCAGTCGCGTGGGCCCCGCGCCGACCGGCGCTCCCCCAGCCACGCCCGCCAGCCCCCTTGACACCCACCTACTACGTGCTACTGTGTACTGGTACCTAGCGTCACTGGACACCAGTGACACGAGATAGCACCCCATCGCAGGGAGGTGATCACGGTGAGGAACTTGACGGAGATGCTCAAGGGCGTGCTGGAAGGCTGCGTCCTCGAACTCATCTCGCGCCAGCAGACCTACGGCTACGAGATCACGCGCCAGCTCAACGGCCTGGGCTTCGACGACGTCGTCGAAGGCACGGTCTACACCATCTTGCTCCGCCTGGAGAAGAACGGCTGGGTCGACATCGATAAGAAACCCTCGACGCTCGGCCCGCCGCGCAAGTTCTACGCCCTCAACGCGGCCGGCCGGGCCGAATTGAACGAATTCTGGACGAAATGGGCTTTCGTCGCCTCACGCCTCGATCAACTGAAGGAGCAGCACGGCAATGGCTGACTGGTCGGATTACTTCAACCTCAGGAAAATGCGCGACGAGAAACGCGCCTACAAGCAGCAGATGGCCCGGGTCAAGGCCCTGCCCGAGGACTACCAATACGTCTTCAAGAAGATCCAGTCTCACATGTGGAAATTCGCGGCGGGCGGCGGCTACGACATGATGCACCTGCACTACGACCTGATCGACTTGTTCGAACAAGGTGCGGCCGCCGGCAAGCCCGTCCTCGACGTGACCGGCGACGACGTGGCCGCGTTCGTCGACGAGTTGCTGCGCAGCGTCGCCACGTACACGGAAAACTGGCGCGAATCGCTCAACAAGGACATCCAGCAGAAACTCGGAGGGACTCGCCATGCCTGAGGCCGCGATTCACATCGTCGGGCTGCGCAAAGCCTTCAAGAACGTCGAGGTGCTCAAAGGCGTCGATCTCGACGTCCAACCCGGGGAGATCCTGGCCCTGTTGGGCTCGAACGGAGCCGGCAAGACGACCACCATCAACATCTGCGCCACCCTGCTCCAGGCCGATGCCGGCACCGTCACCATCAACGGTCACGATGTCGCCCGGCAGCCGGACCAGGTGCGCCAGAGCATCTCGCTGACCGGCCAGTTTTCCGCCGTCGACGACATCTTGACCGGCCGGGAAAACATCACGCTGATCGCCCGCCTGCGCCAGGCACCCGATCCCAAGAAGACCGCCGCCGACCTGCTGGCCCGGTTCGGCCTGACCGACGCCGCCGACCGCCGGGCCGGCACCTACTCCGGCGGCATGACCCGCCGCCTCGACATCGCCATGAGCCTGGTCGGCAGCCCGCCGGTCGTCTTCCTCGACGAACCCACCACCGGGCTCGACCCGGAGGCCCGCCTAGAAGTCTGGCGGACCGTCCAGGAATTGGCCCACAAGGGCACCACGATCCTGCTCACCACCCAGCACCTCGACGAAGCCGAACGACTGGCCGACCGCATCGCCATCCTGCACGGCGGCCGAATCATCGCCGACGGCACCCTGACCGAGTTGAAGAGCCTCTTCCCGCCCGCCCAGGTCGAATACGTCGAGAAGCAACCGACCCTGGAAGAGATCTTCCTCGCCATCATCGGCCGCCAGGAGGCCCTGTCATGACCCTGCTCCGCGCCACCTGGCTGCTCTTCGGCCGCAGCCTGCGCCACATCCTGCGCAGCCCCGACACCATCATCACCGTCGTGTTGATGCCGATCGCCTTCCTGTTGCTCTTCGTCTACGTCTTCGGCGGCGCCATCCAGACCGGCAGCGACATCAAGTACGTCAACTACCTGCTGCCCGGCATCCTGCTGATCGCCGTCGCCTCCGGCATCTCGTACACCGCCTACCGGCTGTTCATGGACGTCCAGAAAGGGATGTTCACCCGCCTGCACTCGATGCCGCTGCCCCGCTCGGCCGGGCTCTGGGGCCACGTCTTGACCTCGCTCGTCTCGAACGCCATCTCGCTCGCGGTCATCATCGCCGTCGCCCTGCTGATGGGCTTCCGCTCCTCGGCCGGCGTGCTCAACTGGCTGGCCGTCGCCGGCATCCTGCTGTTGTTCACGCTGGCGCTAACCTGGCTGGCCGTCATCCCGGGGCTGACCGCCAAGTCGATCGACGGCGCCAGCGCCTTTTCCTACCCGCTGATCTTCCTGCCCTTCCTCAGTTCCGCCTTCGTGCCGACGGCCACGATGCCGCTGGTGGTGCGGAAGTTCGCCGAGTACCAGCCCGTGACCTCGATCGTCGACGCCCTGCGCGCCCTGGTGCAATGCCAACCGGTCGGCCACGGCATCTGGATCGCGTTGGCCTGGTGCGTCGGCATCGCGGCGGTGGCCTATTTCTTCGCCATGCGGGCCTACCGCCGAGTGGTCTGAGCGGCCAGGCCGGGGTGTCGGAGCGATCCGCCGGTCGATGGGAGCGATCCGCCCGTCGGTCTGAGCGATCCGCCCGTCGGCGCGGCCGCGTTGCCCCCCGTGACAGGTGAACGCACCGTCCCCCTGTCACCCCAAGTCGGTCGGTGGGGGCGGGTTGCCCCGGGTCACAGGACAGCGAACCGGCCACGCCGCCGGCCTGGTAGTCTTACCGGTCGCCGCCCAGCCCTCGTAGCTCAGGGGATAGAGCACCGCCCTCCGGAGGCGGGAGCGCAGGTTCGAATCCTGCCGGGGGCGCCAAGCCGCATTCCCCCA
>JGI20166J26741_11474696_pt1 | contig 13107 bp, 8 predicted proteins | sample TergutCu122P5_FD_26741 | JGI IMG/M metagenome (IMG submission 26741)
TATTTCATAATGCTACCTTGTTTGGTTCCTGCATTATTCGCATTTTACCTACAGGATGTGCTAAAATTTAAATGTAAAATTCCGGCTCCAAAAGGTTAAACAAGTTTTGAAAAGCCATATGTAAGTGGGGTGAAGTGGAGTAAGAATTATATTATCAAGAATATTTTAAACTGGTGTACCTGTCAGGCAGTTTCTGTTGTAGGGTAAGAATTTTACCACAGTCTTATTTTTTCCATCATCAGCCTGTCTCACATATTCTTAAAGAAATGGTGTGTTTCTCTTATCATTCACTCTGAGAGTCTGTTATTCCATTTGGTCTACCTGATGTAAGTGGAATCAAAGGTTCTGGTGAGTGGCAGGATGCACTACAGAGGTGCTGGGGCTGTGATGTTAGCACTTCCTTCTAAAGTCCTTTTTTCTTTTCAGAACTTCCAAATTTCTTTTTGGCCATGTTAATTGGTGTTAGAGGGTGGGCAACTGCGGATCAAATCTGTAGATGAAATAAATTTAACATGATCGAAGGGGCAGGGCTTTTAAAGTTTTAGCATAGAGTTTGGTAAGCTGGAAAAAATGAGTGAATTTAAATTTCTTACCTAAACCCATTACATGAATCTATTTTCCCCAGACAAGCAGTTTTGTGGGACAGATGGATGCAAGGTTTTGTGAGTGTGCCTGTATACTTTGGAACAGAAATTAAATCCTTGGCTTAAAATACCCCACCTCCTAATGCTGTAGGTTCATGGCACTTAGCAAGAAGCTGCGATAGTTAGGAAGATGGGCCTTCTTACTTGCTGAATAAAAAGAACAGTTTTTGGAAGGCATATAATGTTATTTTTTATAAAGGGGTGATGCTGACGTTTACAAAACTGCATCTCTTATATTTTTAATAGTAAATGACGATACCTGGGGATAAAGTAACCTCTCCATGCTACAGTTGGCATGGAAAAGCCTTCCGTCAGCATTCTTCAGTGCAGTTTAATAGAGCAGCTGTGGGTACTTTATACTTCACATCTGTCATCTTTCATCCAGCAAAATAAATGCTGACATTTGAGTTTCCAGTTCATTTACATTGAAAGGGTAGGGTTTTTAAATCATGTAATCCATTTATAAAGAAGTGAGTGTATTAATTAGCATTTGGCCTTGTGGCGGTTGTTTTCTTACGGAAACGTATGGTTGTCCAATGAAGAGCTACACATGGTGTCAAGATTAATGCTTAAGAACAGATGGCTTTTACCCCCAAGCCATATTTATACAGCTTTTCCTTGGATGTCATGGCAGAGTACAGTAATTGCTTCTCAATTTTCAAGCAATAATTTAGCATTGTTGTGATTGTCATGTATGGCAGGTTGTCATCTCCAACATTGCTGTAAGATATTTAAGCTGCTAACTTTCCGAGAGAATTTATAACAAGCTTCAGCACTGTAAGTCATACGGAAATGATATACACAAATGTATTTGAACCAGTGCATGGATTTGAAATCCTTTTAATGTGCAATAACAATTGTGAGCTCAACTGCCACTACAGTTTCAACTACAATTTTATCATCCCCAGAAATAAGATTCCTGAGCCTCAGGATGGCAGGAAATTCAAAATTTCAAATGTGGTTTGGCTCCTGATAACAGGTTACTTCAGAGGTCAGTTTTATATGCCATGGCATCGAAAGTTGTGACTGCATGGAGCAGTAGGTAAGCTCATGTATCCTGGCTATTAGGAAATTCTTCACATTGTATGGAATGTGCACATTCATTACCATGTTCACAAGAACCCACCACTTGTCTGTCTCCTTCCATCTACATTATGTTGTCAAGTGGCTCGTTCCCTTGAGACTTTTCAACCAAACGTAGGGTGTGTAAATGTGAAATTGAACATGGTACATTTGTTGGGTGTGTCAGATTAATTTGTTCATGTGGTTCATTCTGTTGAGATAGGACGTACAAACTGATTACACTGTTTTCACAACAGAGCAGTCGAGTTCACATGGGCATTTTTCAACGATGGCAGCTTAGTGCTAGGTTTTCTCCTGAATTAGTGCTAATCACAATATTTTCACATTTACCACAAAAATTATATGTTTTGAAACAGCCTGTGGGCTAGAAGGTATGTTAAAAAAAAAGTGGGTTAAGTAACTTGTCAATGTCATAAATTTGAGTTTGTAAATCTCGTTTGATGCACAGGATCTCTCTTATTCAGCTGAGCTAAGCGTGTTGGTGGTCACTCATCATGGATCAGGTTAAGAATGATGCTGTAATGGATAAGTATGGTGGCCTTGCTGAATTTTGCGGTGTTTGGCATAAGTGAAGAAATATCAGTCTGCTGTTAAGTATGCATCTGAAATGTCCATTTCTGATTGTCATAGAATGACTTATGGAACTTAGAAAATGCTGTAGCCAGAGGCACTTAGTGAAGAATTATGTACAGTACTGCTGCTTTGTAAGTAAAGTCTTCAAACATTGTATAACAATACATGCATTTTATTTAACCATACAGATGTGAGTCTCGACAGGTGTCATTGTCAGTTTTTTTGCTTTCAAAATTTGCTACAAAAACTAAACTAAAACTAAACTCTGTGGCCTTAGTCCGCGAGCGAACTATTTGCTACAAATAAGATTAATTTTTGGTAGACATTCACACTGAAGAAGTGTAAATATTGTCATTCTTGCTTGCTTCTCAGGTGACTGTGCTTCTCATCTTTGCATAATGTCTCTTGGCCACTTTACTGTTGGTATTTATATCCTTGTTTGGTATGCTGTAGGGCTAAGTCACAGATTAGCAGTACAGACAGGTTACTCAGTGTCAATCAAAGGAAGTGTGTGACAGGAAGTGAGGTCACATTCCATACATGATGCATTTTTTGTTAAATGTGTTCCTGAGGGTAACTTGGGGAAGTAGACTTAAATGTCAGTTGGCAGCTTAGCGAACTACTGACACTTCAGTCTTCTGGGATGTTACACATTGTTTTTGGGGTTAGTTCCCAGTGTCTTGACATGTCATAGCACTGTCACCTTCAGGGTCCAGTAGTCCAACTGACCTCAAGGACAGTGTAACATACCAGAAAATTTGTGTCTATTATTCATTGATGAAGGCTGATATAGAGGTCAGGTGTAGTAGAAGGGCACAGAATGCCTTATTTCACCCCTTCTGTCTTCTTAAGAAATAAAGACGTAATATCACCAGTGTCCATAATAATAGTAGTTGTAAACGAAAATGGGAATGTTATGGTACACAACCATTATCTGCACAAGAGAGAAATCAGGTCTGAAATCTGTACCTGATATATTTTGGTCATTTGAAATGAAAGTCTGGTCTCTTATTGTCCATGTGTAACTGGGCATACGGTTAGAATGGTGGACACAAAGCTTGCATACAGAATTTTGCGGGAAACCTGTTGGGTATTTTCTCAACCAAAATCCTGGGGACTGTCCTATGACCGCTTCCTGAAACCATTCAGTGTGATAACTTCACACATCATCACTAGGGTATATTACTGTCGTGTCTTAAGTGTCTGGAAAAAAAGATCTCCAACATGTGGTCTCTTCTTCAGACAATTAATGTTATAAATATCAGGCTTTATTTCTTTGATGTGGCCACCAAAATACTGCACTGTCTTTGTTGTCAATTTTGCTAGTATGAAATCATAAGGTGACTGGGTAAGGCAGGTCATTATCAGGTTTGCAGCCCTCTTCCTATTGAAATTCCTCCCCTGTGAATTTAATTATTTTGCATCAGCGTTTGTTGCATACAGTTCTGTGACATGTTTCGACTTTCTTCCTGGGTTTGGAATTGAGTTCCGTTTCACCTTACATGGTTAAATTATTTACCATAATGCAGGAGATCATTCCAGCCCGAATACATAAGGGTTTTGGGGTGTCGGCAGTACAGCTTAATTTGTCATATACCACAGATAATACATCTGTCCATAAAGTGACTGTACCTTACTTCAAAACATTGGAATTAATACCAAAAGTGACATCCCAGGAAGTGAGATGTAGCCGGACCTAACTGTTTAGAGAACCCAATAGAATAGAATAGAATAATATTTGGGTTCAGGCCCACTCTGGGCCCGATGCACATAGGCCTTAAGACAGGCCCTTTGTGCCTCCTATTCTGTATCAGGTTATAGGAGCCCTGTTTCCTTAAAGTTCCATATGGCCCCCACCCCTAGCACCCTGATGTCCTCCGGGTCCAAAAAGAAGGAACCCAGACACACATGCCTGAGTGAGGCTAAGGCTTCACACTCCTAAAATATGTACTGAGGTTTCCTTGTCAGTGCCACACTTCCTACAGGTGGGGTTATTACTTAGCTCCATTACATGTAGATGTCTTCTCAAGGTGTTATATCTGGTGAACAGACCAATAACAGCCCTGGATTGTGTCCTATTGAATGACAATAATTGGGCCCCTGTAGCCAGATTAGGGCCAGAGATTAATTCCCGAGCCTGCCTCTGTGTACCGCTGGGACCATGCCATATGCCAGATGCTGTTTCTCCATCCAGCGTTTCACCTTTCATATATTCTGCCTAGAGACCCCCAAAAAAGCCTCAGGCCCAATAAATCACTGACCAGAAACGCTCCTTGCGAGCTTGTCAGCGATTTCATTTCCTCTCACTCCGGCATGGCCATGGACCCAGTATAGCCTCACGACATGCCGAGTAGAAGTATCATTCAACGCCTGCTGGCACTGTTGCACCAAAGGAGACGTTTTGGCAGCCTGAACTGCTTTCAGAGCCACCTGACTATCAGAGCAAATACTGCTTCTATTTCTCTGGCTGATCCTGAGTTTCATTTCATGAACGCATGCTAATATTGCATATACCTCAGCCTGAAAGACTGTGGCATGTTTACTTAGAGGGATACTGAGTCTTCTATTCACAGATTGCCCATAGACCGCCCCGGTCCCCTCCACAGTCCTGGACCCATCCGTAAACTAGACGAGCCCTTGAACCATAGGAGGAGTCCCAGGGCCTCTGGTCCATTCCTCTCTGGCTAGCATACTGACCCTTTATTTGGGTTCTAGATTAAAGAAAATCTTCATAATGTCGACCCTCGTATTAAAAATGGGATCTGACTTCTGAAGTCGAGTCAGTATGCAGCTGTGTCCTTGTTGGGGGCGATGTGCTGCTGACCACGCCTCCCCCTGTATCACCAGATCCAGCGGAGGGAGGCCATGACAAGCACCTCTGTAGCACCAGTAGTAGTAGTATGAAAAGCTCCCATTATTCCTAAGCATGCCAGTCTCTGTACTTTGTTTAGCTTATTCTTAGTACTGGCCATTTGACATCTGGGCCACCATATTAAGGATGCATAGGAGATGATCAGTCGTACGATGGCAACGTAGATCCAATGAACCACATTGGGTCCCAAACCCCACCCCATCCCACACGCTCTCCTACGGGCCCACAGCAAATTATGATCCTTCCTCACTTTGACCTCTACTTGTTCTGTCCAGGTTAATCAAGAATCCAGAATAAAACCCAGATACTTGACCGACCCAGAGAGACTTAATTTAACTCCAAAAAGCTGTGGTTCAAAGAACCCCTGGAGTTTTCTCTTCATAGTAAACGCAACGAGCCCAGTCTTATCAGAGTTGACTGACAGTCCGACCTCGTTGCACCATATCTCTAAGGTTGAGAGGGCCCACTGCATGAGTCCTGATACCGTGTTTGGGAATTTACCCACCGCGAGAAGACATGTCATCTGCGTATCCTTGGATAAAAGCGCCACCTCTACTGAGCCTGGTAAGTACATCATTTACCACCAGGCACCATAGGTGCAGCGACAACACCTCCCTGAGGGCAACCCCTGGATATTGTGAACCTCGGAGAAATTTCATTAAGGCTCGCAACAGCCACGTGGCCTTGATCCATTGCATGATGGTGTATTCACTACCATGCCTGACAAGAGCATCACACATGGTGTCATAGCAGGTATTGTTAAAAGCCCTTTCTATATCTAAGAAAGCACCCAAGGCTATCTCTTGTTGGTCTAGTGCCTTCTCAACCTGTACAACGAACTGATGAGCCATTTCCACTGATTTACCAGCCTAGCAAGCATGTTGGTTAGGATGCAGTTGCACAATTGCAAGTGCTTTGTCTCTTAAGATATCTATCCATCAGCCTCTCCATATTTTTGAGTAAAAACAATGAGGCCCGCTGTAGGTATTCCTACTGGGCTTACGAACAAACACTACCTTTACCTGTTGCCATTTAGCTGGAACGTAGCCAGTCGCCAGGCATGCACGAAAAATTCTGACCAGGTATGGCATGACCACCTCCCGAGCCTGTTGCAGCAGGGCCGGGAATATGCCATCCACCCCTGGACTTTTATATGGGGTGAAAAAATCTATAGCCCATTTTACCCTTCTGAAGGTGACCACTCTCGTAGCCAGCGTCCAGTCGGGGCGTCTGGCCAGGAGGGCGGCTGCAGGAGCTGCTGACTCCTGTGTAATCCCTGAGTTGGGGAAAATGTGTAATTAGCAAGAGCTCTAAGGTTTCCCCTTTGGACTGCGTACGCCTGCCTGTTGGAGCCACCAAAGAACCCAGCTTAATTTTAGGGTCCCTAGAAAGAGCCCTATGTAATCTAGCTGACCTAGGTAGGTCATCAATGGAGCTACAGAAGCCCCTCCAAGCATTCTTCGAAGCCTTCCTTACCTCTCTGTAATTCCTCTGAGCCTGTCTATAGAGGTCCCAACTATGTGGATTCTTATCTGATGGGGATTTATTAAAAAGCCGTCTCACTCCTGTTCTGAGGGATTCCAATTCCGCCGTCCACTTCAGAGATTCAGATGTTCATGTGAGAATTCAGAAAGCCAGGGGATCATTCTCTAAACTGAGAAAAGTGTGGCTATCTACATTGATACAAAAAGATACTAAGATCAAGATTTTCAATGCCTGTGTGAAATCAGTACTTTTGTACAGATGTGAAACATGGCTTGTTACAAGTGAAATTCGACATAAGATACAAACTTTTGTTAACAGATGCCTAAGGTACATTTTAAGAATATGGTGGCCAAACGTCATCTCTAATAAAGATTTATGGAGAATAACAGGCCAAGAAGATATAAATTTAGAAATTAGAAAAAGCAAACTTAGGTGGATTGGCCACACACTAAGAAAAGAGGATGGGGAAATACTCATACCAAAAGCTGCCCTACTATGAAACCCTCAAGGAAGTAGGAAGAGATTAAGACCTAAGAATAGCTGGAGAAGATCGGTCATCAAAGAAACTGGAATGAACTAAGGTTCCTGGCAGCTGATAGACAGAAGTGGAAAGAACTCATAGACAACCTATGTTCCTAAAGGAACAATGGACCAATTTATTATTATTACTTCAGAGATTGCCTGCCCAACTTAACAGGTCTAAGAGGGCACTTATCCTCGTAGGCTAAGATAAGGGCCTGCTGAACCCAATGAATCGCAAGCCCCAGTCCAGCTTCACTTTTCATGTCCATCTCAGGGCCCCTCTCCAGCTGATCCCTCAGATCCTTTTTAAAGGAGCCCAGTTGGTGCCCCTGGGGTTCCTGATTAGACACACTGGAGCAGAGCCCTGTGAGATGAACAGAATATATCTATGGTCTGACAGGGAGGGTTCAGACGAGACCACTCAGCCTATGATACTCTCTAGGAGCCTCAAGGACCCCATGGTAATGTCTGTCACCTCTAATCTGCCTCCACTCCAGAAGGTGGGCTTATTTCCCCGATTTAGAATCTCCAAATTTGTAGTATTCAGAAATTCCATCAGGGCCTCCCCTTTACTGTTGTTAGTGCTGCCCCATACACTATGATGTGCATTGGAGTCTCACCACACAACAAGATAGAGGTTTCCCTTTTCACAGTAACACGAGATCTTCACATTCCTTAGACGGAGGAGGATCCTCGGAATCGTAGGGCAGGTATGCAGAATATACGACCAAGCGTCGCTCTACCCCTTCCTCATTGTACTTAATAAGAACTGCTACTTGGTCCCTACAAGAGAATCCTGGTAGCATCCAAGCTGTCTCGTTCCTCATAAGAATGCAGGCTCGAGGTCTGTCTATCCCATTAACAGAGAACAGAGTATAACCTGGAATGTTCAAGCCCCTGATACAGCCTCCGTGATACCACGGCTCCTGTGTGAGTGCAAGGTCAAATCCTTGAATTCCTACTGTTCTAGTAAGAATTCTAGAAGCAGCAATGCTATTTTGCAGGTTAGCCTGATTAAAAGAAATGGTACTCGCCCATAACTTGTTCAGCCTCATCCAATGGACAGGTGTTCCTCCCCAGTCAGAGGAGTCTCACCCGCCAATGTTCAACCTGTTTCTGTTCAGCTGCCCGACACAGAGCCTCTGAACAGGAACCTGTATTGGAGTCCCAAACTGCTGAGCTATCCTCCTCCAAATTTGTTTTTGTGTTATCCATTTCTGGTCTCACAAATCAGGGGGTATTATAGGTTCACTAAGTAGAGCCCCCATACTTGGTAAGGCTGTAATACCTCTGGGAGGTTGCCTGGTACCCCAGAGGGAGCCGTTCGAGACAGACTAACCCACTGCCATTCATCCCTTAGGCACGGCACTCACATCATAGGATTGGGGATTATTTTTCAAGGTTTAATCCTTTAGATCCGCTGTGTTCTGCGTAACGGTCACCTCTCGTAGGATATGGCTCTCTACCATGCACCGATGGTCTTGGGTGAAGAGAACTGCATTTTGCATCTTACACCCCTGGAGAGTGACCAGAACCCCCTGAGGGCTGCCAATGCCACCTCTTGGTAACACGGCGACCCCGGTACGGCCCAACCAACTCTCCTTGACCCCAGTGAACCCGATAAGTGAGGGTGAAAACCACAGTCTCATCAGCAATGGAAGCCGCATAGTAAGATGCGCGCTTGGCCATCTTCACAAAAAATTGCACGGCATTGAGCCCAGAGGTTCCAACAGAACATCAGGCACCAGATGGACCTAAAAATACCTGATTTGTGGCGAACTTCAAAGGAGGTCAACCTCAATCCTTGCAGTAAATTTGTCCACTTGCCTCAGGTCAACTAACTTGAGGTTGGCACCAGTAGAGCAGACTGCGCTTCTTAGATAGTGAGGTAGGCAAACTGCTGTTGTACCTGCCTATTCTTGAATTATGGTTCAATTGCAGGACATATTAGAAGTATCTGGCAAAGGATGTTTTTTTTTTTTGGCCACAGCTGTACTCGGGCCTAGGCTGCCACATTGTTGAGGTGTAGAGATCACACACAGACATGACACTATTAGGACTCCTCTCCCATCACAGAGACCCCTATCTGAAAACACACAGTATTCAAAAGAGATAGACATCCATGCCTGCAACGGAATTTGAACCCACAATTCCAGCAAGTGAGAAGGCACAGACCTATGCCTTAGACCACGTGGCTTTGTAATGCTTAATACAAAGTGCAGTGTGCATTACTCTGTTTAATGTACAAACAGTTCCTCTGCCAGGGTTCGTTCTTCCTCAATAAAAGTATTATGTAGAGAGAGAATCCCTGAGTGAACCACCACTTTTTCACTTTCCCACATATTTATAATTAATATGCACTTCTATTATGTAATGTAAACCAACAAAACGCACACTTTTTTAAATTAATGTTTTAATTTAATTCTTCGTGTCTTCTACATATTTCAAACATCATGTGTTCATCATCAGGAAGACCATTTGTACGTGCAGTTTTTTTATGGTGTGTTTTCTGTGCATTTATGTAAGCAGCTATAATCCAGTTTTCCCATTGTGACATTGCCATTCACATTTCAGTTGTTCTTAATATTCTTTGGTATACGATTTGAGGTGCTCAAAGTGATGAGGATTTGTATTTGGTCTGGGATAGGTTAGGACACCATATAGTTTGGTACATGGTTATGAACGTTTTGAGGAGCTCTTTTTTTTTTTCTCTCTGGCTGTTGGAAGATGGACACACTGTGTCCTGACCAAAAACCCTGTACCCATCACTCGGTTACACAGCCCATAACCCGGAAGACTATATTATTAAAGGAAACAATGGTATGTCCAGCACAACTACCTTTTATTAGATATGATTAATTTCTATTAGGCTACATTTTTCGACCTTACATATAGGTCATCTTCAGGCCTTCATACAAGTGAGTCCTTAAAAAGTTATGCATGCTGGGATCTCATCATGTTACATAGATAAAGTACCTAAATTACAAGAAATGGTTATATTAGTCGAATTACAAGTCATTATGGTGTATTTTATTAAATAACCAACGTGATGCAGCTTTAAGCAGTTGTATTTATTATTCACTGTGAGATTACTCCACATGTTTCAGGTGCTCTCTCCACCCATTATCAGGAGTACATTAAAACTGTAGATGCAATCACAGGTGTTGTGTTGGTGTGGTGTACGTTTAAATCCGTTAAAAGATGTCCAAGGACAGGAGTCTACTTCACTGTGTCATGGCCAAATTAGGACTTGTACCTGTGATTGCATCTACAGTTTTAATGTACTCCTGATGATGGGTGCAGAGAGCACCCGAAACGTGTAGAGTAATCTCACAGTGAATAATAAATACGACTGCTTAAAGCTGCATCACGTTGGTTATTTAATAAAATAGATTTATGATGCACGGAACAACAAATATAAAATTTGTTATGGTGTATTTATCTACATGGAACCTTAGTCTGGTTACTGTTGATCTTCCATCATTTCTAGGATGCTTTTGTTATGTTCTGTGTTCTAGTGAGACATCGTGAGTGGATGGTCTGGGTTTTATCTCATAGCGTTGTGATGTATAGCGAACGGAGAATGCCGCTTCTGATTTTCTTGTGCGTAGTATGTGGGTGGCCCTCCTTTATGTATTGTTTCTGTATTGTGATAGAACTTTTTGTGGTATTTTAGTAGCTAGAGTGTGAGCTAACCTGAGTAGACTATAGTTTTGAATCTTAACATTCTGCATTTTTCATGCATTGTATCACTACCTTATTTGATTACCAACCAACTAAATACGCAGAGTAGGCATTAAGTATACCTAATTTTGTTACATTATATTCTGATCTGAGGGCCGATCCCTTCGGCCGCACGGTCTAAGGCCCTGTTGGCCGCCGCTAGCTTTCTGGGATTGTGGGTTCGAATCCGGCCGGGGGCATGGATGTTTGTCCCTCGCAAGTGTTACTAATTGTCACATAAAGGTGTCTGCGTCAGGCTGATCACTCGTTCAGAGGCGTCCTACCGAGTGTGGCGTGTCCAGTGAGCGTAATCGCGAAATCTTATAAGGGATGACCATTACCTGGAAATTTGTCAGAGTGCCACAGGAACCACACACATTTGTGGAGAAGTATGTTGGAGAAAATATAATGTAACATAATAAGGTATAGTGCCTAATAAGTGTTAATAGTTGGTCTGTAATAATTTCGAACAACCATTTTTTAGTGCCATAATGAATTTGGAATGGGCGGCGGGGCCTGCAGAACGGATGTGATTAGGCAGGAAGCTGTTATGCCAATGTCTTACGACATACGTTCGTAGTTCTACTAGATGATCTGTGGTTCTACTAGTCACCAGTGGAAGCATGCGCTTCCCCACAAACACGGAGCCGTGCCGGCTACAGTAACGCACATTAGTGCCGCATGTGGCTCTGTATTTTGACGTTTCCACGGAGTTCCCAGTCGGTGGGTGGTATTAGCATTAATCTGTGGTATTAGTTAGTGGCGCTGGAGGTCCTAGTGTACGTTTCACCTGTGATTATGAGATGGTACAGTGACATTAAGTGAAATGTAACAGGAATATAACTAATTATAAAATAATACCAAAAATGAACGGGTCGTCTTCCATTTTGGCACAAACATGGGATCACGAATACGGTATGTAATTGGAGTAGGGGGTACTGACTTTCATATTCTACTGGTGTTGTTACAAGTCAGAAACTTAACAGAACTAGATAGTGAGTAAATGTTATAAAACAGAAAGTATTATGATGTGATTACTAAAAATTTGGCTGCAAACAGGAGTGTACTAAAATAGTACTTAATTTAGGGACAATATGAAATTGCTCTGATCGCGGTCTGAATTTCTTCCCGAGCGGGAAAAGTGTTTGCGTACTAAAATGCTCGTCGTTTTAGGGACAATGTAAAGCACTTGTTCCAGTGCTTCTGTGAAGTTGTTGGGCGGCCTTCTCCTGACGAAGAAGCATGGATCATTCAGAAGTTTCCAGATAGCTACAGAGATGACGAAGTCTTGAAATCTGTCCCAAAGTTTGCATTTCCATGTGATTTTCCAAAGTAAGTAGTATCAGCCTCGTATTTTTATAAAATTGCATTTGTAGGTCTGAATTTTTGCTTCCCAGAACCGCAGGTCATTGCTTTTAGAATGTAATTGTTTAGCATCAAGTATGTGGAACATCAACAGCAAATGTATTATTTTATCTAATGTGTAGGCAAATGCCACTATGATGTTTGACTTCTCTTCATTAACACTGATTGGTTGTGATGCTTTCAGGATGTATATGTATATACAGTTTGCACCCATGCAGTGGAGGTCTGTAGGCCTTTGAGGGATATTGTGGCATGAAATATGAAACTTAGTTTGTTTCATCTTTGCACTGAAAATGATTATTCTCTGTAATGGCTACAATTCCTACAATTTGCATAAAAGTTGTGCCTGTAACATACAAGCTGTACTAAATGATAGCTGTCCAATTACAGTGTGATAATGAAATTATGTGGAGAATTGACAGGAAGTTGCTTGGTAATCAGAAAGTCCCCGACATCCTCTGGGCTGTTATGGCCACATAAGTTATGGATCCCTGACTTTGGCTAATTTAGTTTATGACTGAAAAAGTAATAGAATGTTTGCAAAATTACCAAAGACAACATGTGATGCTTGTTATGAAGCCAGCAGCAACATGCACATTGGGACAGAGGGTGAGACACTTTAAATAACCAACTGACGCACACAGTGTTAAAAAACGTAGAGTTATTAAAACATTTTAAAATAAGCAAAACAATTTGCTTAACACAGTATACCCTCACACAGTGCATGATACACACACCTCACAGGTCACAATATGCAGCCATAACACTGAAAATGTCCTGTACAGCCTCTACGTATCTACTTTTAACCAAGTGTGTAATTTTTAGCTAAGTACTGATTGT
>JGI20166J26741_11474918_pt1 | contig 13101 bp, 12 predicted proteins | sample TergutCu122P5_FD_26741 | JGI IMG/M metagenome (IMG submission 26741)
TCTTTCACGTAAATGCAATGTAGATCACTTAGTATCCTGAGGGTTACTCCAGGGAGTAGACAGAAGAAATTCTTTTAAAATCTTTTGTATTATAAAATATTAGAATTGTTCCATGGATCATTAAATATTCTATTTGTTTAGTTCTGCAGCCATAAACTGAAAGAGAGATTATTACAGAAAAAATAAATCTTTAACATCACATCTTCTTTTCACAAAGATTCTAAACTCTTTATATGGGAACGTTCATATAATTTCCCTGTATTGTCTCTGATAACATGAATTCTTTTCTGTGAAACACAATATTCAACTACAATATAATCAGTGTTTCCATTAGCTACTCACTTCAGTATGATAATTTTGGAGTTACTACGCTAACCACAATATACAGGCATTCTTTACAAAGTCTTTTAAATGTAAAATGAAAGGGCAGCCAGCCACTCCTGGTGGCCAGCTGTCAATATGCTACTGACTGCAGTTAATAATTAACAAAGCCATGCATGACTTAACATATTCAGGCTCACAGCTGGAAATTTCTCATGTGCCACAGGATCTGAATTTGGTTCTGTTTATGTCACAGTCACTTAGGATGGGACTTCTTGTGTACTTAATTTACTCCTTCAATATATCAGGAAGTTTGTACATAAAATTTAGACACAAGTTGTAGTATGACAGGATGGAAGTCAACAGATATGGGGACAGGTAACTTCTAGCAGGAGAACAAATGGTGTTAAAGAAGTATGGACTTTTAGGATCCCCTTATGGATGGCTGAATTTGTACAGTGTTCATTATTGGAATACTGCAACGGGAGCTATGCAGCCAGCAGAAGTACTGAACAAAACAGGACAAACATGATCATTACTTCTAATTTACTATTTTATTTGAAAGATGGAAGTTGCCCTTATTACAGCCAGCTCACGTAAAATTTAAGTGGTATTGTACTTCATGTACATGCACTATACAGAAACTGGTGTAGGGTGTTTTATGTACATGATACTATACTGATATTCATGTACCGTCTCAGGCATGACACACCAGATATAGGCATATCTTTGTTTCTCATGGCAGACTCTGAAAATACAAGAATTCAGGTGGAATAAATAGAGATCTGCTTTACTTCATAACCAACAGAAACATGTGTTACTTTTCTGAATGGGTGACATCATCAAAAGTCAGAAAAGTAATTAACCCACAGTTTTGTTGTAAGAACTACCTATGGTCACAGTCAAAAAAAGGACAGGACATTTTGAAAATGTCCTAAAATATACTTTGGTTCAAGTCCTCGAGTAGAAAGAACACATATGAACACGAGTTTTCAGGCTTTCGAAGCAGTGCATTAGAGTCATCCACTGTTCTAGGATATTGTTCTTCCAACACTCTGGACCTGTATAGTGGCTTCATCTTCAAGGGTCAGATATCCAACAGTGAATAAATGCTGGGCAACAAACATCCAGTGACTCTATGCGATATCCCAGAAAAATGAAGATAACAATATATTTGATTTTTGAAAAATTTACTTCTTTCTCAACATGACAAGGGCCCCTTCTGGTGTAGTTACTTATGAGTACCTTCAGTGTAACAATTATCAATGTATCAGTGTTCCATAAAATAACTAGTGTGTGTGTGTGTGTGTGTATGTGAAGTGTTACTTTTTTCTGTCCACCAAGCATCTACACCCTTGGTACTATCTGTAAGTACCTCATAATGAACACAGTACCATAAGTTACACGAATCCTCAAACCCTCTTTCTCAACATCTAACTCTAATCCAAGCTGCTGAAACCATAGAATACCATGGCAATCATTATCTGAAATGAATATAGTAACCGAAATATACTTGAACAACATAATATGTATTAAGTTTATCATGTTAAATGGAATTTAGTCTATGAATTAATCTACAGTGTGATGTGGAGTGAGCCACAGCTGTGAAATTATGTTGTAACTGCAAATATGACCCATCAAAATGCAGTGAAGTGGGACATACAGCACAATGTCAGTTTCTGTGACCAATTCTGACATGAGCTTAGATTCCGGTTCCTAACTGCACCTCACTTGTTTCTGACAATAATATTCAAGTCACTATAAAAGTAAATCACTCTGAGAACCTCATTGAGACACCCCTAAACAATTTTTGACTGGTTTCAAGGACAGCATGTTCATGCAAAGCCGACATTCATTATTAAGCCAGTCAATATCATTCATTAATGACATGATAGTAACATGTAAGGAAATAACAATAATGAAGTTGTTTATATTTATAACACATCATTAAAAGGTGGTACATTTTGTTAACAGTGCTACTAGAAAGTGCTGCTATGGTGAGTTATAGTTCTGAATGGGAGACAAGTCACAGGGTGGTATCAATACTGACCAGGCTGAGCAGTATGCAAAAAGTGAAATCTCACTGAAGCATCACTGCTTGCAGCACATCATAATGGTGTAAACAGCACACTGTTTCACTCTACTTGGTCCAGCATTGACATTTAAATTCTACTGTGATTGGAGGACAATACTGAAATGGATCTTGAAGAAATGGGATGGGGAGTCATGGACTGGATTGATCTGGCTCTGGATAGGGACATGTGGCAAGCTCTCGTGAATGCAGGAACCTTTGGGTTCCTAAAAACACAGGGAATTTTTTGACTAGCTCAGGACCTGTAAGTTTCTCAAAAAGGACTCTGCTCCACACAGTTACAAAGTGATTTTTGCTCTAAAGTTGCAATTCTTGCCATTTGCTGGCTACCATATAAACTACATGAAGTCTGTTTATAAGCTATTCACATTTGTCAGTGACAGTCACCATACATCCATGTCCAAATAAAGTATTGTAGTCCAAACTCTTTCAAAAACAATCTACACAGAATACAAAGTATGTTGACAAAAAAATTGCCTCCTCTACTCTAGCAATAGTTGGATAATTTCCATCTGGGTCTGAATATGTTAAGAAACCAACATAGACAAACAACAGAATAAAAAAGCAACTACGTCTGTAGAAGGGTATGTAGAATGTGTTGTTATGTACTTTTGGAAAAAAAAAAAACACATGACATTTCCAAGGCACAATCTGTAACTCTACTGTAAATTTAATGTTATTTATAAACGCAAGGCCGAGGGGGAAGCTCATATGTTATACACCTCATCATTCACTCGTTTTCTTGTGCACTTGTCAAGAGAATACACTGCCTAGGAAACCATCCCCTCTTAAATCATCACAGAATATATACAGCACTCACATTTATAAGACTTGTTAGTATGCCGAAGGTGAAATTTAAAAGTAACTCTTTCACTGTAAGGAAATTTCTGTCTATCATTGTGTATACACACACATCTTATGTACCAGCCATAAGATAATACTGTGATAAATGGGTACAGCATATACCTGACATTTACATAAGTCTGTTGCAATGTATATCAGAATATTTTGGTTTGGAAGTATATTTTAAAAATGTTACTCTATCAGTTCAGTTTCATGGTCTTTTAATGCATATCAGTAGCAATGCAGTTCCAGATTATGAAATGTAATTTTAATTTTCACCTCTGCATATACCCATATGGTATGTTACTGCAGACAGCCAGGCACTAGTGACACCTGCTGCATTAACCTAGGGTGACCACCTGTCAATACAAATCTGGTATCATGATATCTACACATACCTACCAGTCCTGCCACAAACCATATCAGAGGAAGTAATGGGACTTATTTACCTAACTAGCTTTGCATTACATTATGGAAAGAAAAATTTCAACAACAAAAGTAAAAAAAAGTAAAAATAAAAACCTATATTCAATTACTGGTATGTAAAAGTGTTGTATATATTATTCATAATATTTCATGACATTATGAAAACTGAATGGAACAGTGGGAGCATTAAAGAAGAGAGAGAGGACTAAAAAAACACAATATTATGACTTCTTATACCAACCAGAAAGCACGGCTTTTGGTGGTGGCCACCCCACCTTAACTCCTTACAGACAAACTGCCAGTTCTGTTTCACTGACAATCTTGTTAATTTCCAATTAAAGGTGGTTATAAATTTTGTTAAATTTGGAAAACAAGATTGAAAGCTGACATTTTTCTTGCTTCTTCCCACAAAAGTGCATAATTTCAAACTTTTTAACATTCCCTAAAATCTCACACCATTCAATAAAAACTCTGAGGGCTGTTTTAAATATGAAACACTAGCAGTGTCCTGTGCAAGGACATTTTCATCATTAAGAAATGCTAGCTTAATGTTCTTTGATTGGTTGTTGGACCCTACATGTAGTTGCTTGTGTGGATAGGTGTTATGATGTTTTACACCAACAGTCACACTTCAATCATCTTGCTCCGTCCAGTCTACTCGTGCCCAATCAGGTAGCTCTGTCTCATATGACCAGCCTGGACCCTATGGAAAATTCCAGCACAAAATTAGCAAAGAACATGCTACTTAATGTTAAATCACTCACTAAATATGGCATATGATTATGTCCCACCTTCATTCACATGGTGAACACATCTAAATGTTTGTTTCCATATACAGAATGAAATAAAAATTATATACACCTTCGGGCAAGTAGAAACACAACTTATGAGAATATGTTTCACAGGGATATAACAATGTAGTTAGAAAGCATTACAATTCCGTTTCATGTTATAACACATAGCTATGACATTTATTTATTAATACAAATGGTAGGACTCAGGCTGTTTTCAGTGTGAATAAAGAATATCATGAAAGATCTTGCAAGTCAGGTAACAATTAAAGTGCTTGGAACTTCTCGAAAAGTATTTCTACCCTGTATATGCTCAACTGTATTGTTTTTAGCCATGTTTTGTATCCCTCAAACTGAATTTCTGTATTATGTTTACAATGTTTTATGCTGTCATATGCAAAACCTCAGATACTTCCATTTGCACTACACTGAGCACCTTGGCAATGGTCAGGATCGGCTGTAAAGTGGGAGGTATAATGAAAGGTAGTTGGTGTTAATTCTTATAATTGCAATACATTCAAAAGTTTTCATATAATCTGCTACAAAGTCTTTAAGGCAACAATATCATGAAACTGGTGTCTTAAAGCTGATATTCATCACATTCTGCTGAAGGTTTCAGTAAAGGTCACCCTAGAACAGTCCATGACAGCCCAGAAGGGGAATAGACATTAGATCTACTCTTTATTTAGCCTCGGAGCTAGATGGGGGTGGGTGGTCAAGGCCACGATCCGGCTGCTGTACCCCCGAGAATGACCTGGTACCCACTATATAGGACAATGGTTGGGACACAGGGCAGGTCTGGAAGGGTGCAGAAAATCTCGTCCCCACCAGTATTTGATCCCCAGACTATCCAACCTGTAGCCAGATGCTATACTGATTACATTATCCCAGCCCACATTCAATAGAAGGTAAAACCACAACCATCATGACCGGCAAACACCTTGAAAGAAGACATTCTAGACCATGGAACTGAATTCTGTGACTTTAATGCACATATAACAGCAATGAAGCCTACCCAGCATAAGTGTTTAGTTGACAAAGTTACTTTCAAAGTTAATGGTATGCTGTGTGAAACAAAAATAAAGTGCCTAAAATTTTAGAAGTTCAGAACCAAAAGTGATGTACATGTACAGCTGCCATCATAATTCCACTCATTCATAATGTCCCACATTTGTCCAGCTGTGGTTTTCGTTTCCATTTCCACTTATGACAATTATTTAAACCACATATCTTTTATCCAAGGATGCAGTATGTCTGCCTTATTTGAAGGCACATGGCTTGAAGATCATTCACTTTCCTAGATATATGACTAGGATCTGTGGTCAAGTGCAAATGAAGATGACACAGCACTTCAACATCCATATTCACTCACAGTTCAACAGACAAGGCAGGAGACCAATATTCTCTGGACATCAAACACATATGTCAGTTCAAGTCCTGGTACGATTGTAAGTTCTTTGGACATGCTGTATGTGCAGAAATACTGATTTAAATTTTGCAGTCATATCACTTTCTTATACATAATGTCACTTAGTATGTTAGCCCTTAAAAAAGGCTTTTTTCAAGGTCTGGTATTTTCAATATGACATCCAGAATCTGAGCTTAGACCATGTCCCACATTCATCTTAGCATACCAATACAGGAAAATGATGAGTGACTGAAAATTTAATGGCAGTTGTATGCTGATATCCCTTTCAATTTGGGATAGGCAAAATTGTAGGCACTTGACATTTGCTGCACAGACTAACATCAACTGACAAATTTGTAAACAAGTATGTTTCCCCCTTAGCTTAAATAAGTTTAATGTCATGACATGAGGAAGTGGTAGTATAGTTCTACATGTCATGGCAGAGCAAGCAAGCAAACAAACCAGTCAACTACCACTTTCATCCCATAGGAATCACTCCAATATTTTATTTTGAAGGAGTGACATTGGTATTTCCTACCTACATATATGTGTGGAAGGATCAAAAAGGATCTCAGAATTCAGGCATAATTCGTAGGGAAAAAAATGCATATACATCACTTGGTCACCCTCGAAGTAGTGCCCTTGTGCACATATATATTTTCTTCAAAGTCCTCCCATTACTGTAAGAATATCTGAAATTTCTTATTCAGTATGGCTGTGAGCCTGCTGCTGTGTTCTGTTGAATGTCCCACCTCTGCCCAGAATTGAACCCTGGTTATCTAGCATGTACCCAATCACATTATTTATGGAAGCTATCCTGTTGTGTATATTAGAAACCAAAAAATGCTTGTTCAGTCTAACACAACAAAGGTTTTTTTTAATTCAGTTAGTTATCGTTACATGTATGCTAATGTTTTGGCCTATACTTAGGCCCTCAGCTATGTCAATACAAAAACCAAAGGTCACGCCCCAACTCTCTGCAGATAAACATCACTCCAACACCACTACCTTAATTTCTCTCCTGACCCATAATTTACAAACTGAATTCAAAGAAGGATTTTATAGAAGAATATGCTACAATGAGGCCATGCCATGTCAGTTACAATACACCAAATCATAGAAGAGATTTAATATGACCTCTTTTTACAGCTTACAAGAACATAAGCTAATAAAAATCTTTATGTACACATTTTTAAAATTATAGGTCTTATACTGTTACATTGCATATTTTATGCTTTAACATTATAAAAATACTGACTGATAAGGAGAACCTTACATTTTTACTGTATCTTCCATTGTGTGATTTTTGTATTGAAATGCTTGATGATAGCCTAAATACAGGCTGAAAAATGTACCATACATGTACACATTAACCTGTGTTGTGTTAGACTGAATACGAGTAGTTTGTTTACCTGATCACATTTTTACAGAGATGTCATCTGTTACTCTGTGTCTTTCTTCCTCTGTATGTATCTACAATCTATGTAGATCACAAAATGCCATTAAATAAACCTACATAAGCTTAGTATGGCAGAACATGAGTTGCACTTTCCTGTTTAGCACACCGGCTTTGTGTATTAATCTCAGCTTGCAACTAGGATAACCTGACTAAGGTTTTCATGGTTTTATTCAGTCTTCACACATAAATAAATAACAGCAACTAGAGGAAGTCACTGCTGCCGCTTGTCATGTTTTTCCAAAACCACTACTTACAATCATGTCATTTTTGCCATATCATAAATAAAGAAGATAAAGCACTGTTAAATAAATGAAGACAAGAACACTGTGTCACAACCTGTCATATGATATAAGATATACCATTAATTCCCTTTCCCTTGCAGGTACAATGCAACAGTGAAACATGAGCCACAAGTTCAGCACTTATACGAGTATAACAGAGCCAATCACACAGTATGCATGCCAAGCATATAACAAACTGTTCATGCAAGGGACAAATTTTTTAATTATTTGCTGAATTGATGTCATTTTGTGATTTGTTTTAATTTTGATTTATTCGCTTTGCCTGATTTTGTTGTATTTCTTTTAATGGTAATTTTATGCTTCTTATTATGTTTATTAGCATTGTATCTGAGGTCACCCATGCCCCACAGTATGTGAACTAGTAACTTTCCACTTGCAGCTCTGGAAATTACCATCCTAGCACGCATGCATTTAGCTTCTTAGTCTTGGATCACCCCACGCTTGCATGCGTGACCTAATTACGAGCTAGCTAAATTTAAGCCAATCAAATTCTGAGATTCATGTCACGTGCTCTCTTTGTCTCAGAGAGAGCGTCCTTTGCCTGTGGCTAAATCTTTGTTAGACAAACTCAAGCTACCGATCCGCACAGACGTGTCGCGCCACCCGTCGCTACTTTCTTTGTTTCTTTTGTGCCCCACTGGCACAAAGGTTTGGCGTGTCACTTGAGACATGATGGGTTCTCACGCCCACCTTATTTGATTGTGTTCCACCGCGACACAATACATTTTATCACAGGGATACAAACTAGTGCGACCTTTCATTGTGTTCCACCGCGACACAATACATTGTATCATAAGGATACAAACTAGTGCGACCTCTCATTGTGTTCTACCGCAACACAATACATTGTATCACAGGGATACAAACTAGTGCGACCTTTCATTGTGTTCTACCGCGACACAATACATTGCATCATAGGGATACAACCTAGTGCGATGCCTACGTCATGTGAAGTGCAAGTTTATTATTCATTGTGAGTTTGAGTGTCATCTCACGTAAGTACAGTACAATAGATTGCAGTGATTATATTCATCGAACAGTGAGCAGTGATAAATTCTAACCAGAACAGCTACCAGAGAATTTATGATTTATTTGTCCACTTATTTTGTAATCAAGATTTAGAACCAGTGCATTAATAAATGGTCTTTATGTATCCAACGGTGCATACACAAACTAAAAAGCACAAAGTATGATAACCAAACATCCCAAGTTCATTTCAAGAAATAAGAATTTATCTGTATCACAGATTTGCTGACATAAGAACTTGACAAGCAAAAAGGATCAAGTTTTTATACTCTACAGCAATCCCTCATTAAAGTCAATATTTGGTTTCATGTTCATGTCAGTGGCATTTCTCAAAACAAGACCCTCTGTGAAGCGCAATAATGCAGAATTACAAATGCAACTAGTTTCACTTTGCTTTTCTGCAGCATGCACTTTACAATGTCCTTCAGGATACTTCTTCTTGCTCTCCCCACCAGCAAAAAATCTATCTAATGTGTGTTTGCTGAAGTCCCCACAGAGTCTGCCTGGGGTGTCCTGTTTATGCCTCTTTGGTGTTGGTTTCTTCTCTGGTCATTGCAATTCATTAGAACTGGATTCTGCTAGATTCTGGACTTTTGATATCCAGGACCTTGCTACCTTGTGCACTTTTTTGTTTGTGTTTAGTGTTTTGTACACATAAATGCATCAAAAAGTGGACAGTTTAATACATATACTTTTGCATTTAACAGTTTTCCTCAGAATAATAATCAAGGTACTGGTCTGGCCTCCCTATGCCCATCACAAATTTATTGTACTGGAACCACGGAATAAGGTTTCTTTATTTGCATTTTTGTTTTCCTGTCTTTCCTTCCTGTGTTCAGTATAGTGGCAGGCATAGATCTTACTTATCATGTGCAGTAATGATTCTAGCCTAAATTTGTCTAAAAGTGATAATACTTTGTCCTCCAACTTCTTCCACTCAGCTGTGTATATCTCCATGTTACACATATAACTTGATACTCCCTCACACACCATTCTCACCAGCACCCCATGTTTTGTTATTTTCCCTGGATTTTAAGTGCTAAATTTCAGGCTTCATCAAGTGACAGTTCTTGCTTTGGGTTGCAAACTGACCTGAATTTCTTTAGAAAATATTCATACGCAGTCGATATGTTTGAATAGCCTCTCTGCATCCCTGCTTCCTGGCTTGTTTTATCATCAGAACTATCCAGTTCACCACTTTATTCTTCTTACTGTACATGCTTCATTCTCCCTAGTAAAAACTAAGGGACAGGATCATGACTGTTTACATGGGCTAATTGTGGGGATGTCAAAGTCACCATCGAAAATTTCAGTTTCACAATCGTCAGATATATCAGAATATGTATCCACATATAACTCAGACAAAGTATCATTGTTTTTCATAACACACCTATGCAAAGCCATGATTTCTAGTGAAATTAGTTATGAAAGAAAAGAGAGGGGGTATCTGAATCTATGGTAGCTCTGTTGCAGTCATATGGACTAAGAATGTGGGGTCAGGAAGGGTCTGCATGTTTGTAACTTGAGATCCTGAAATCAAGCTGTCAATAACCTTGACGTGATAAGTGAGACAAAACAGCTGACAAATGTATAGGAATTTGTGAATGGGAATGTCAAAATACATGACCCACAGAAAACACACGGCATAGCAATCACGTCTTTATACGTGACATGATGGCAAAGTGTTAATACTTGGTTTTTTGAATACTGCAGGAAAAAACATGAGCTTGGACATGTAGTTCCCCTAAACTGAAGTGTACTGTAATTCTTGCCAACCACATTATTGCCAATTATGTTTTCAGGAATGTAGCCCCAACAGTGGAGAAAGGATTTCTGCTGTGTCAGTAAGTGCTCTGTACTGCATTAGTTACACTGACTATTTCATATTTGCAATCTGGAGAAACACTTATACATCAGGTTCCTTGAAGCTAACATAAATCCCTCTTTCCAAAAAGGATTATAAAAAATATGCATATACAAGCAAGCATATGTTTCATGGACACTGTGACCAAAGCATGAACTAACACAGTACTAACTATTCTGAAAAGGTGGAAAAAGCTGAGAACAGAGCAAATACAGTCCACATTATGACAACAGAGTCTCCATCAAGCCTCTTTCAACCAAGACATAACTTCTCCCATACAACTGAGTATATTCAATCACCATGCCACACAGGTCAAGAAATGAAAAATGTGAGATAAAATCCAAAACCAGGGCACAATTAATAAAGACCATGACAAAACTAGGTCAAATTACGAATACACTGCCATGAACAAAAGTATCAGGCAGGGATAACAAGACACAATTACAAGGGAGTTTAAAAAAAATAACAGCCTTGAATAAATTACCAATGAGAAGACAGAGTTAGAAAGTGGGGGAAGATACACAAAGGAGGGGAAAGAGTATGGAAACTGTACATTTGTTTCTGTTTCCTCTAGGCCTTTTGTGACATTCAGTGGTGTGAAGAGTGCAAGTGATAAGAAAAAAGGTGCCAAACTCTAGCATACCTCTGAGAAACAGACAGGTAACCCATATAACAAGACCCAGATCCTGGGAATGCCGTCATTTCCGGAAAAAAAAAAAATATATATATATATATATATTTTATATTCCTTTGTGTATTATGTTAATTGATAAAGTTTAATTTGGGTAATCCTGCCACTTTTCATTTCACATAAGGACTCTTTCTTCTACTGCAAATAAACATGACTAACCACATTTGTAAAAATTAGATCTGTACAGTATTTCTGTACTTTACAGACCATTAAACATGCTTCTTTCCCCCAAAAATACTGCATAAAATTCTGATGTCATATGATCCAGAAAGTACAGTCATTACATTGGATAATGTAAGCCAGACAAGCTGTCAGTTCTCAGAAAACCCACTGCTGTTCTACCTACCAGTCCACAAATCAGTAAGTGTTTCATGCTATATGCATCATACCTTGTATTTCCATGCATGCAGGTACATGACGAGGTCTCTAGGCTTTGGATCTCTATAACGCACTTTACATTCATAGCAGTGTTTATCTGTAGTCATTTTTTCAGGGTTGAATGTGAGGTCTGGTGCCTCATGGCCAGTCTGTGTAGCCACCGTCACTTTATTTGTCCGAAACATAATGGCGTTACTTTGAGACACCACTGCAGAAAGAGATTCTTCCTGATGAGTAACATTTCCCACCGAATAATTCTCACATGACTCTTCACATGGTGATGCTTCTCGACTTATGTCTCCATCATCATCTGCCATACCAACTTCACTCCCTGAGAACACACAATACCAACATAAAAATTTATGTTCCTGTTGTGATCTTCTCTGTTATATAATATCATGCTCCAGAGAACTGAAAAAGGTAAAGTTTTCCCTGTTAATACCAAGAAGGTATAGTTCCACTCATTCTTAATCTTGGCACTAGATGGAAATGAATGTTAACCTCATGCCCCTACTGCTTTACTCCAGGGCAAGAATTCCATTTCCCACTGAATAAGAGGCTGAGAAGGCCCCAGAGCCAGTCTGGACATACTGGAAGAGAAAAAATCTCTTGCCCCTACCAGAATTCAAACTCCAAACCGTCCAGCCAGTAGCCTAGGCAGTATACTGACCGCGCTACTCCAGGTCCCAAAGGATTGGTATCGATGTTTTAAAAGGACATTCTAAAGCCTTGCACTGTTGCTCTTCTGCCATATTTTCAATGTGGGTAAATAGATGATAAAATGCAAGTGAAAATAATTTCTGACTACAAAAGATGTGAACAGCTGTGAAACAATAGATGTTTAAAATTGCAACATTACAGAAATGACAATCAACATTTATTAATTTTTGTTTATGTTTTTGAGAAAAATATCTATTAAAATACCAACATATTATAATAATTTAAGTACACTGTAAGTGAATGAAAGTTAAGGCAATTGATTAAATATACTAAAATTAATGTCCACTGAAGACTGAAACGTGCAATGCAGATGCAGCAACTCAAAGAAGATTTATTCTGAGTCATCCCATTGTGTAACAATGTTAATTTACAATAACAATAAAAAACAAGCCAGTCAAACGCAACTCAATTTAATAAATGGCACTCTACAGTGCTACATGTTTTTATTCCTTCGGAATCATCATGAGGCAATTCATACAAAATATTTCAAACACATCAGTTCTTCATGTTTTTTTCATTACACTCTAGTGAAATCTCACTAATTTCCTTTCAAACATTATAAACTTCCCATCACTCTGTAGCAGGTGTAATATAATTTTTTTTCTCATTCAAGGTTTCCTTCCTACTGTTGTGTTTGTTTAATGATGAATTATTATTAAAAACAAGATAATTAGCTGTTAAGAACTTAATGTTTCTCTGACCGTGCATCATGATTTGATCATACAAAATACCAACGTGATGCACTTAATATTATTTATTCGTCAAATATTCTCCTCTACA
>JGI20166J26741_11475029_pt1 | contig 13101 bp, 11 predicted proteins | sample TergutCu122P5_FD_26741 | JGI IMG/M metagenome (IMG submission 26741)
AATTAAAGGTAATTTCACGAAGTTAACTTTACATTTATACTTTAAATGTATCATGTATTATGCTGGTTTTATTATTTTGTTCCGTTTATTGTCAATAATCATTACCTTCTATTCTAAGTTTCAAGCGGTCATAACTCCGTAACCATCCAAAATTGGACACATGTTTATATGAACTGTTTTGATCACAAAGACCTAGGAAATCACCTCCTGCAGTAATGTCCATAAGTCGTGAAACACCCTGTAGTGTCACACACATTCAAGAACACTGCTGTCTATTGTAATGCATCATTTTAAGACAAAAGTTACTGAGGGATTAATGACTGTAGTAGATGACAAATTATTAGTGTTTCTCAGACTTCTGTAATATGGCTGTAGTTGTACATTTCACACACTTTTATTGCAGCCATATCAATTTTAGAAACTCAGCAAATTAAGCCTATCTTTGTAGATATGATACAAGGTCACTCATTAGTTCCTAGGTTTTTAATATTTTATCCAAAGCATCAAAATGAGAGAAATGACAAACACAAATCACTTGATTGTGGCCATGGCCTATTTCATGGTGTTATCCTTACATCTGTTTGAGGGCGCAGAGGAACATTAAGTAAAACAAGATCAAACATAACTAAGTGTGGCAAGTAGAAGCCCAGAACTGATCATGTACGTCATCAATGACATCAGGCTCAACAGTTCTGTCTTTTGGGATACGATACATGTGTCTGGCAGATGGAGGCAGCAGGATCCAGTGTGGTGGTACCAGTAGTGGCTGAAGTACTGTTTACAGCCACATCACTTGCTGAGGTTATTCATGCCAACCTGCCACTTAAGCCACATATTACCTTCATGGGTTTAAATTCATAATTCAAAAATAAATACGGAGAAATAAAAGTCAAATAACATCATAAGTCTTAAGTGGCTCATACATAAAATAAACATCTCAATCACCAAAATCACACAGTATTTAATTCATTGTTCTTGAAAAGCCAAACAATTTTCATTTGATTAAACAGCCAACAAAAATGTGATGTTCCTGGACAGTGCAAATCCTGTTGTCAGAAATGCAGTGCAAGTACCACAATCTCCCTTCAACAGCCTTGATAACACTAAGACCTCCTCCATGGGTACATCATTGGCTTCATCTCCCAAAGCTTGTTACATGAGGCATCATCCTAATCTGCTGCCATTTGGTCAAGACAGGCAGAAAGGTGGTGGTTCAAATGACCATTAAGGGAGAATGAAACTGATACTCTGGAGAGTGGTGTGTCTGGCAGCAACATCATCTGCCACAAGCACCTACATGATCTGCAATCACATGTAACCTAAAAACCCCCATTTCAAATGCAAACCCCTCATGCATGGATCCAGTATGAGTAGGTGGATAAGCTCAAGGAATTGCAGGCCTTGAACTTTGCTCACAGAATCTCTAAAATAACCAGTGAGACAGACTAGTGTTTTCCAATATGTTCATATGAACAGCATCTTTCTCCACGTTCATCACAGGGCAACAAAATCAGACCCAGTTGCATAAACATCTCAGTACAAGAAACTCAAGGCAAAGGGCAACATCTAAAACACTAGGAATGCTTACTGTAATATACCATCAAGAAGAGCCCTTTACGCTTGAGTGACCTGTATGGATGACTGTTCAGTGAATATTGATAACTGATTTTTCATACTGAAAAAATTTCATGAAAGTTTAACAAAAAATCTGTTACTTCAAGCACACTGTATTAAAACCAATACTTACCAATACTGGTTACTGCAGAAACAGTGCGAAACTGATGTATAATGTTGCGTGGTAAGAAATAGATATCGTTATCACACAGCTGGATCCGTGCATACCGAATGCCCTCCCGGCGTAGCTGATTTAATTTTGCATCTTCCAGCCACTGCACACACTGAAACAACATATTTCTATTAGTCACAATACCTTCCCATTACATCAATTTCAGTTAAAGATTGCACTTCAACCCATAAATGAAGCCTCTTCATATCTGATGCCAGTATAGCAAAGAAATGAAACATACTGGCAAACAAATACTCTCCACTACTGTGCCCTTTACAGAGAAAGAGGTAAAATATGTATCTTGTATGTGGTGGGTTTACTTAATACTCTCCACTACTGTGCCCTTTACAGAGAAAGAGGTAAAATATGTATCTTGTATGTGGTGGGTTTACTTGTTGCTTTTATTACAATACTTTGTGTTATAATATACAGTTCCCTTATGTTGCTAACAATGAAACAGAATAATAATAATAAAATACAATATATAATGCAGTGTAAAAACTATTCCAAGACAAAAACAATAACTTTTCCTTCTATAAAACCGCCACATTTCAACCTGATAGGGTCATCATCACATTTGTCAACTACATAACAGGAAGCTATATTAATCATTACACTTATAATTCTATAGACAGAGATCTCATCGTCACTATTTTATTACAATTAAGTTCTCCTCCTCAAAATCTTGTTACAAATAATACTGTAATAAAGTTTAGAGGATGAGATTATCCACAGCATGATAATTGCAATAACACAATTAGCCTCCTTTTGTACATTTTATAAGCCTGATGATGATGATGCAACCAGGTTGAAACATGTTGCAGTTTTACCAAAATGAAGATATTATTTTCATAATAAAAGGCCTCCATTAAACTATTTATGTATATCATTATAGTAATAATTCAAGAAACACAACGGGATGTCTTTGATCAAGATGGAAGCAGAACAGGTTAATTTACTTACAGGAATAAAACCACACTCTTTTTGGATCTCTGGGCATGTTAAAACTCTATACCTGCTATAATATAAGGCATGAGATATGGTGTTCATCCCTGCATGGCATTTTACCAAACAGCTGATTTTTTTTTAGAACGGAACAAAAAAAAAACATAAGACCATTAAGTGCTGATAATAACAATTATCGTGATGGTGAGTTCTGTGAATGCACCTCTAAAAATGCCATCAAATCAACACAATTTCATGAAAAGTTACAATAATATTACTGAGCTTTATCATGTAAAAACTGTCATCCCATTGCATAAGGGCATCTAAAACAGAAACCAATGTGGCACTTCTACCACAAGAACATAAACAAACAGTCTAAAATATGTGCTGCCATTGGGAAGCTTCACACAACAGCCAGATGTTAACTTCTCAGTTGTCCCACTCAACTCAGCAAAAAACCTCAAGTTAATTCATTAAAATGATGATGTGCTTCATGGGAGACACAAATAACACATTTTTTCAATAACAAAATACCAGCACATTATCACATTTTCAACTGAAACATACAAATGCATTTTTATCGTAACATGTTGAAAGACTACCTGTGATATTGGAGGTTCATGAAGATCCAACTGCAGTTTCTCAACAAGATCTGGAAAATCTCCAGCATAGAATGCTACCACATCCTTGGTGACACGATTGTGATCACTGGACTGAGCACCATGTACAGCTTTTAATATGCCTAAAATAAACACATCACACACCTTAAGATGGTGACTGGTTGAAAAAAAATTAGTATTTACTGTTTCCCTGAAACACGAATATAATACTGGTACAACAACTTGTGAGATACAGCATATTGTAGTCCATTAACTATACTGACTGTGACTAAAGATTTATCACAAATTTTCCCACAAAAAAAATAGGTTATTGTACTTTACTTCACATAAAAACAAACAGCTGAAAAACTAAGACCACTGTGTGATATTAACACTACTATCGTGCACTGACAATTTATTGAATCATCAAAATGTTCGCTCTCTAACATATAACACTAGGAGATCTAACATATAACACTAGGAGATAAAAAGTTAACTATCTGCCAAGTTCTTTGTAACAAATTTCCCAAGGTTCCTGTGATGACAAGAACTTATTCCATTCCCACGCACCCACACCCATTTTGACAACTGGGCTTATAGTTTCACCATTTGTTGCTGGTGGTAGCACCCAGACTCGGAAAGACCGAGGGGACTGTGTTCAAGGGTAGTCCATCCCCTAATTCCAGCAGGCAGAAGAATGGAGATCTTTGAAAAGGTTATCAACAAAGGCCTATAAAAATAAGAACCTGTGTTTTAGCAACAAACTAATATGATTACACACCCACTGGAGTTGCACTCATAACTCTGTAATCAGAATATTTTGAAAACACCAGAATACTTTATTAACTGGGAAAGTGGTAGTGTCCAACCTAAACTAGTCTAAAATGAGGGGGGGGTTTGAGAAAAGAAAGGAAAAAAGAAAGAAAGAGAGGAAAAAAAGGCCTTTCTACAGCATACATAGATGTAGGTCATGTTCTACGCATGCACACAAGATCCATTTCCCTACTGCAAACAAAATATTCCACTGTCACTTGGATGTCTTAAAACTGCGAGATAGTAGCACCATCACATATTTGATCACGCTCTCATTTTCTCTGAAGTTTTATGCAGTGCATTTTTGTGAGCTTCTCAGCACCAACCACACTACACTACATCACGCTCCATCACATTCCATGCCTGACTACCAGCAGTGTTTCAAACATAAACTCTTTCTTTCTGTATTCACATCCATGCTTACCAAAGGTTTCCCCAGACTGCATTCCAAGAGGTTTGTAATATTAAAGTGTGGACCCATAAATATCTTGTACTCATTTGACAACATACTTAAAATATCTACTTACAAAAAAGTGAAGGTGCACTGCACAAATATATATGCAACCACGACAATGGTTCATAGTGTAACAAAATGAAATTTTTACTGGAAATGGAAAAACAATATAGTTACTTCATGCGAGTTTCACACTCACCCACAGCAGCTGTGGTCATTCTATCGAGCCCGTGTCCAACATGATCAGCATGTGCCTTAGTCCGGTCTTCGAACATATATTCACGAGCTTCAGAAAGTCTTGGAAGATACTGCAGGTTGCGCAACTCATTAATCCCAGTTCTGAAAATTAGCATACATAAATCTAAAATATCTCTTAAGGATCATTATAAAAGGACTCCTACAAAATAAATTATTCTGCATGTACAAAACTTTCTTGCAAGAGAGTAGGTACTGGTAGTCACATTGAACACATGTATGGTACCTATCAACACTATCAATCGCAACCAACACACACTTTGCAAACAATTTTGTTACGCAGCAACTAGTTTTGACCCTCAACTTGGGTCATCATCAGGCCATGATACAAGATTACAAAAGTATACAGAAACTAAATTCCGTAAGTGGGAAATATCTCCCTTTTACATTAAAAATATACTAAAAATGCATGAAGAGTGTACAAGGGTAAACTAAATTACAAGAAGGCCTAAGGACGTTGTAACTGATTTTACCCTTGTACATTTTTCCCTCTTCTACTGACTGTCACTGTTGTTAAAGACATGGCACTGCAGTACACAGTAAACCACCCAACGTCAGCATATTCAACCCTAGAAATATCCGAAGTTCCTTACTGGACAAGGGTTTGGTACAAATTATCCAAGCTGGTGAGGGGGTGGGGGACAAACTCCACTGAGTTTTCCTTCGTTTTAACGACACATTATGTTCACACAAATATATGAACCTCACTATGTTCACCTACATCCAGAATTAAGACCCTTAGTAAAGCATAAACTTAGACATTTCTAATATTTAAATAAATATCTTTTCCTAGTAATCCCAAGATGGGAGGAAAGAGGGTGTTTTCTTATATTAGGGAAAACATTTAGTTGCTTTAAATGTCGGTTAAGTGTAATCACATTTCTATGAAGTTTATGGACAGGGAACACAGAGTTATGATGGAGTAAAAGTTTGTACAACTATGTCCATGAGAACAGAAATGTCATGCAATCCGTGGGTCACAGGGAGCACATGTCTGCTTTGTCATATACAAACTTCCACAACTCCAATATGCCTTCTCATGTTACTCTGCTTCATACAAGACAGTCACTTCTTACATTACAGTCAATAAAGCATACAATCAATAGCAAAAATGGCTTGTCAACACTGCCAAGCAAATGCGAATTTAGTAAACAACCTACACAAAGACATAAACATAAAAAATTACAAATACACTTTACCTTCTTCTTTTTGTTGGTGATTTTGCCATTTCTGCAGTTGGGACTAGTTGCTCACCAGGACGAATCCATAAGATAGGACCATCATTTGATTCCTGAGGTGTTTCCATTTGTACAACTGACAGTGGTCCCCACGGCATTGTCTGTGAAAACAGAGTAATATGAACCTTTGGTAACCGCAACTTCTTATGAAGGTGTGTGCAGTCACCATTATACATACAGGTAACCATAAAAAGTTCATAATGTTACCTTAATAGTAATTAATTCCATGCATTAATGAACTAATTACTAATTTCAGATTTTCACCGTGCATTATTACAGTCAATCACTTTTATTAGCCGACTAAATGCAGTTGATTATACAAAACTTTTAAGTTACAATCTATGCTGTATAAAAATTTCTTTAAAAGATTCTAATTTTATGTCTTTTAAAATTTTTATACAACGTAGATTTTAACTTATAAGTTTTGTATAATCAAGTGCATTTAGTCAGCTAATAAAAGTGACTGAACTAATTACTACAGGGTGAGGCATAAGTCGGTTAACACCCGGGTGAGGCATAAGTCGGTTAACACCCGGGTGAGGCATGTCGGTTAACACCCCTTTATCCCACAAACGGCTTGTCGTACGCACCTGGCTCGCAGTATACGCTTTACCCCCAACCACTATATACTGCGAGCCAGGTGCGTATGACAAGCTGTTTGTGGGATAAAGGGGGTGTTAACCGACTTATGCCTCACCCGGGTGTTAACTGACTTATGCCCCACCCGGGTGTTAGCCGACTTATGCCTCACCCGGGTGTTAACCGACTTATGCCTCCCCCTGTAGTTAACACCAACAAATGCATCGGTATTAAAATACACTTTCACATACCAGTCACCAAGACTCCAGCATGTTTCGATCTTCAAATCATCCTCTGTGAGTGTTACATCAAACAAGCATATACAAAACAGAGATGAAATTTCAAATAAATAGAAATTTTTACTCCTTAAAAATTGTAGATATCTTAGAGTTCAGAGACGATGTATGTGCAGAACTGGTCCATATAATGTGGATATCACAGCGTTATAGTATTACAAATGTTCGTATCAGGAGAAGGGCAGATGTATATTTTGGCAGCTAGTGCAATAGCACATGCTAGGAACCAAAACACACCTTTATGGGTATATCTCATGTGGCACTAACAGTCTTCCCTTAGTACATATTTACCATTTGAAAACTGAAGGACCCCTGCTGAATGAAAACCACAAAATATGTAAAATAACCCAAACCACAACAAAATTTTTTCATAATGGCTGACAAAAGTTTTGAACCCTTCACTACAAAATCTTTCTCCTCTGAACACATGTACAATGACATTTTCCCTATTCCATCCCACATAATCGGACGACAGAAATTACATCACTATACATTGCCACCACATTTTCAAAGGAATTTCCTACAGCAAGCAGGAAGAAACTCCACTGCTATTACTACTATCATCACTGCCACTCTGTTTTCAGGTGCAATCATATAAACATAATGTCCGCCTCTATGTATATAAAAACTCGAGGCCCTGTGAATGGATTTTAATGAAATCTGATACTGGAGAATTTTATGGAAATTGCAAGACTGTATCACTGTTAACTGAGATCAGGAAATTTTGATGCACATTTCTGTATGTCCGCACACTCACATTCTGTGCTGCACATGGAGCGATCCCTCTCATTCTCAACTGTATCACTTTTGCCAGGAAATGGAAAAAAAACACAAAGGAACTGGAGCACCAGATTTATAGAGGAGCAAATGTGCCACAACAGGTATATCACACGTCATTCCTCACATCAATCAAACAAGCAACCATTATCACACACAACCTGAGCCAGCTTGCATTAGGTACTTTAGTCCAGCAGGAGCCAGTAAAACTTAATCAATTTGGTGATGAAGCAATTGGCGGCATGATTCAGGGTTTGATTCCTGGCAAGGTGCAGGAGATATTTCTATTTTCCAAAACATACAGACCAATGCGGGGGCCCACTCAGTCTCCAATTCAATGGGCAGCATGAGTCCTATCCCCAATGGTCAAGTGGCTGAGGTGTGAAGCTGACTATCCACCTCCACCCACTGCCAAGTTAAGAATGTGTGCAACTACAGATCTACCCACACATAAATTTACCTTCTTACCATTTACTTTAGTCTACTATGTTTCAAACCAATGCTCAATCTCACAGATTCCTTGATGCATACGATGATGTAATACCTACGTGGTGTGACAATTTAATTCCAGGAATGGCCCTGTGAAAGCAAAATTTGCTTACCTGCGCACTAGCGGCTGATGTCACAATACTCTCCTTGTGAAACTATGCACTTCGTGAAACAATGGTGCCACTGCCAGAAACACTCCTGAAAATTGTTTTCTGGGATACCTCGCACTAACATTTTCACATTGCGTTGGATGTCAGAACAGCAAGCAAATCTTTGTCCCTTCAGGGCATTTATTAATTTTGGAAAGAGCCAAAAATCGCAGAGGGCTAAGTCAGGTGAATAAGGTGGATGGTCCATTTTTGTAATGGAGTTCTTAGCCAGGAACTTGTGAACTCTTAACACATCATGCGCAGGGGCAGAGTCAGGGTGGAGAATCAACTTACCAGGCCAGAGGCCAGGTCCTTTCCTCCGAACAGATTCCCATAATCTTGTCAGCACTTCCAAATAACACTGATGATTTACTGTTTTTCCTTGTGCAATGAACTCAAAGTGAACTACCCCCTTGTGATCAAAGAAACACACATTCATGGTCTTGACCTGTGACCAAGACATGCGTGCTTTTTTCGGCCGAGGTGAATTCTGTGTTTTCCACTGAATGCTCTGTCATTTTATTTCCAGCTTGTATTGAAAAGACCACGTTTCATCACCTGTAATGACCCTATCAAACATCTCTGCATTGTGTAAAAGATCAGATGAAATGTGAAGCTGACGTTGTTTCTGGTCATGTGTCAAGATTCAAGGCACCAGTTTTGTGGAAATTTTTCTCATTCCCAAATCTTCCTGTACAATCTGTCACACTGTTCCCCTATTCATATTCAAATCTTCTGTTATTACTCTCACACCTAATCTTTGATCTGAGCGCACCAATGTTCGTACTCTGTCCACATTTGCATCTGTCCTTTGCGTTTTTGGTTGCCCACTTCTTGGGTCGTCTTGCACATCTTCTCACCCTTCCTTGAACCGCCCGTGCCATTCAAAAACACTCAATTTCTTCATAGCGTATTCACAATACGCCAATGTTAATGGGGTTAACGTTTCACTAGCACTTTTACCAATCTTCACAAAAAACTTGATGTTTTTCCGCTGCTCCAGATTCTTGTCACCCATTTTTCCGCCAACGATATACCTCGGACTCATACTACTTACTCTGCTGCTTGGGAATGAACGATTCATTTGGTCTGTGACGCATGTAAATGCAAGTTGGAACATGCCCAAACGTGCCTGAGTACACGAGTTTGCCTGATTCAACACCCCAGCAACACGCTGTGACTATTCTGGGAATTAAATTGTCGCACCATGTACAAACACAATGTCATAACCCCAGCACCTGAATAAATGGTACCATAACTCAGTACCTACCTACAAGGTGACAAGGTGTCATAACCCACATCATAATATGAATCTTAAACACTTCAACTGTAAACTGAAATTTTAACCAACTAACTCATTTATCAGTATTTTTTGCATTTTTATGAATACTCTGGTCATAATATAACAGCAGTAACTTCATAGTATCTCTACCTTGCTGCTAGGATGTTTCAGTTGAAATGAAAAAGAAATGCATGTACAAATGTCTTACCATCCTCAGAAAAGGATTTTCTTCAAGTCTCGCTAATAGGTCTGGAAAGAAGCCACCAACTTCTTCATGAACGGTTCCAACAAGGCTAATCTGGTGGAGGGGTCCGTATCGAACAGTTCCGTTAGCATAATGTTTGCACACCTGCACAAAAACATGCCACTTTTTTCCTGAAGTTAGTGTACAAGATTAAACACAATGTCACATACTATATCACACTACTCGTCTGGCCACCAAGGTAAAGTACCTGTACCTTTTCAGTACCCTAACATCAGAACACTCATATTTAAATGGTCTGTGAAACAAGAGACAAAGTCCTTAAAACACCATACCATATAAAAAGGGCACACAGCTGATGGATTTCTGCAACAACGCCTTGTATATGCAAGTAAACATGGATGCCATATATCTAAGGTACAGTAAAGCTTTCTATTATTTGTTTCCTTATAGTTGTTAACATTAAAATAGTTCATATCCTGTAACCTGTTTTCTTGCAAACCTAGGCAATTCCACAGGGAGTGGAGTGCAGTATTTTTTTGCAATATCACAGTGATTTGAATTCATGAATTGGTGATGAAACAAAGTACTGAGAGGTCTTTTAATAGGTGTAACAAAATACAATGAGGGCTTGCTTAAGGAAATCACACTACTTGGCGAATGTCCTGCCAGTGCTGGGTGATTGTGTGTGTGTGTGTGTGAAATGTATTCTGTTAAACAAAGGGGTGCTTATTTGCAACATTCTTTCAACATACGTCATGAGAAAATGTTGCCAGGAGTGCTGCAAGAATTTCGTGAATCAACAGGGGTGTGTAAAAGAACAATTACAGTACAGCAGAAAAATTCTAAACAACAAGTTCATGGTTGGACGAAAACAAAATAAATGAATGTCATGTTTCAACTGAAAAATATTATATTTGATGTCTAAGTACATCTGATTTATATACTTTAATCAGAATGCAGCAAATATATTAATCAATACACCAGCTTATTAGCTATCATTCAACTGTAGCCAAATTTCTTCCCCATTTCAATGTAAACCAAAGGGATTACCTGGTCTCTATACTGCTTCATGGTAGTTGTTTCAATGTCAGAGTTACGTCCTAGTACACCATTCTTCACAGTTAGTGAGGGGTAATTCTCTGCCATATGTTCCAGCAGGTCTGGGAGATAAGATGCTGCATCATGAACTATCCCCATTACATGATGAGCAAACCCTTTCTCATCTTCACCAAACACCACCTGCAGTGCAACAGAAAAAAAAAGGGGTATATGGGAATCTGCTGATACATTGGATGAAGCAAACACCAGTGAATGCAATGCACGGGAGTGCAAACTGCATGGTGAGGTGCAAGTATTTCAACAGTACTTTTGTACGAATCTGGTAGAGGCAAAGTTTTTCTTGTCCACACAATGACAGCATGCAGGGGGAGTATAGGTACAACTCCACTCATTATTAACCTCAGTGCTAGATGGAAGTGAGTTGTCAACATCACACCTCGGCTGATTTACACCAGGAAAGAACCACTGTACGAGGCAGGGTGGGACCCAAGAGCCGGTCTGGATATTAGGAGAAGAGAAAAATCCCGTTTCTACCAGAATTTAAAACCCCCGGCTGGCCAAGGTGTAGCCTCATTGTTATGACAGCTAAAGGACCTGTTCTTCACCTCAAACGTAGGTGATGTCTTTGTCAGGGTCACAGCAGACAGTAATTAAATTTTCAAAGGAATAAATCTCGTAATTAAGAAATTCAACATTTATTCACGTAAATAAACAGCAAAAGGATTGGAATTACTGAATGTATACAGACACATAAACATAGTACTTACCCATAACTGTGACAGCCATTACTAATTTGCATATATAGTCATTTCTTTGACGTCTATTATGGTAAATGTAGCACATCCAACAGTTCTACTCTGAAAGTTAATTACTGTGCTTTTGGATATATTCAGAAAATTCCTTTTAATGAAACATCCTTGGTTTATATGGTCTTGAGAAGTACAATGAGCTCAATGGCTAATAAAGGAAGAAGTTATATCTTGTACCAGACGTTCTACGTGTATATGAAATGTCGCATTTATCGTATTTCCTGGCCCATACGACGCATTTCTTTCCCCGAAAAAATGTGACCTACTTTCGACCTGCATCTTGTGTGCCACGGGTAAGTATTATTTCCAAACTTATAAATACCTGTACATCTATTATACAACATCTTTAATGAGATAGTGAAATTTGCTTCCAGATCATGAGATCTGGCATCACTGCTTGTGAACAGCTTACTTTCTTATCCGGGGTTTACCCTAATGTATACATTGCATCACATGTGATTCTGGGTATTTACGCTGCTGCAGTAGCAAAGTGTAGTCAAGTGTAATTCAAATGTGTTACCACGTTCCTTAAAGTATATCTGTTTTGTGTGTATTTACGCTTTTACAAATAGTGATTAAAGAGTTAAATTTAAAGTTTAAAATCAAAGAAAACACTCATGGGACCAAAAGAGAGATGATTATCTTACAGTATTGCATTTAAAATTGAAGTCGTGAATTACGCTAAAAAACATGGAAACCGGGCAGCTGAAAGGCATTTTGGCTCACCTCCAACCGAGATGATGATACGAGAATGGAGGAAGCAAAGGAAAGATTTAATCAAAGCAGATAAGAGTAAAAAAACTTTATGTTCATGTGCTCCTAAATAGCCAAAACTTGAAGAATATGTTAAGAACTGGATAATAGATCAAAGGAAGAATGGAATTACTGTTTCAATGAAAGTGATTTTAACTGAAGCGAGAAGACTAGCCACTGAAATGTCTATTACTGATTTTGCTGGAACAACTTCGTGGTGCGAAGGATTTATGCGAAGAAATGGCCTGTGTATGCATACTAAAACTACAACAGCGCAAAAACTGCCCCGTGAGTACGAAAGAAAAGAAAGATTATAGAATTCCATAAATATGTCATAAACATGAGAAAGAAGCTGTGTTTTGAGATAGGACAATTAGGGAACATGAATGAGGTACCTTTGACATTTGATGTTCCATCGAATAAAACAGTGTATGTTAAAGGTGCTAAGACAATTATGATAAAGACTTCTGGTAATGAGAAGATGCGTTACACTGCTGTTCTTACGTGCTGTATTGATGGCACAAAGCTTCCACCTTTATTAATCTTTAAAAGAAAAACGCTGCCTAAAGATGTAATTCCACATGGGATTTACGTTCATGTTCATTCTGAAGGA
>JGI20166J26741_11475251_pt1 | contig 13097 bp, 7 predicted proteins | sample TergutCu122P5_FD_26741 | JGI IMG/M metagenome (IMG submission 26741)
TTATCTTTCGCGTTCTCGCTGTTACGCTCTTTGCAGGCTTGCAGGCAGCAAAGAGCTAAACTGATGAATAGTAACTTTTTCATATATGATTATTCTTATTAATTTGTTAATTTTTTCATGGTCAAAATTACTGCTTTATTTTGATTTAGACAAATTCTAATAGCTAAATTCCAACTTCTTCAATCCTGCTTGTATTTCGCTGCTTTGCATGAATAAATTCCAGATAAGTCCGGTTCTGTAATTTTCTATCATCACAATAATCGGACCCTGGTCGATAGCTAAATTCTCTCCATCGACCCAATGCGCCCCCAAATTGAACGCATCACGGAAGCCGTATTCTTTCCATATTTGATCGCCCAAAATGTAATAAAAAAATTTCAATGCCTGCATGGATTCTTTGGGCGTGTAGGGCATCGACGACAAAGCCGCCGTCGGAGTAATCACGCCTTGGTCGTTAGTGGGAGAAAAAGCGTTATAGCCTTTGTTGCCGTCGGAAGCGGTCAAGCCCCAGCAGTCGGCGCTGTAACCGGTATATTGCTTGGGATTGGCTATACAATATTGATAATTAATCAGCGTATGATTTTGAACTTGTTGCCAATAGTCGGCGTATGTGTCTTTTAAGCTGGTTGGATTCAGTCCCAAGAATGAATAATGGGCAAAGAACAGCGGACCGCCGTAATCGGGACCTAAAGGCAAAAGATAATTGTAAAAAGTTTTACCGTTTTTCATATTGCCATTTTGCGCCCAACCCTGGTCATAAACTTCTTTAGGAATGGAATGTGTAGGCGAGGACGCTGCCAAAACATAAATAATCAACGCTTCGTTCCAACCGCTGATTTTCATATTCATTTTCCAATCGTAATCGGAACTCCAATGCCAATACAAAGCGTTTTGACCGTTCTGCCGATACCAGTCCCATTCCACAGCTTCCCATAGTTTGGTGATGTCGGCGCACAACTTGACTTCAGCGGCATCTGAGGAGTTGAAATATTCACGCACCGTAAGTAAAGCTTGCATCAGAAAAGCGGTTTCTACCAAATCGCCGCCATCGTCGTAGGTACTGAATGCAACAGTTTTCCCTGTCGAACCGTTTATCCAGTGTGAAAACGCTCCGTGATAGCTTGTACATTTTGTTTCTAAAAAACTTACGAGGGTTTGCAGGCGTTCCACTGCTTGCGCGCGGGTAATGAAACCGCGTTCGACGGCTACAATCATTGCCATAATGCCAAAGCCTGTTCCGCCGGTAGTAACAATATCGCCAGAGGTAGTGCGTTCGCGAGCCATCCCGCAAACCGGATGCCCAAAATCCCAAAAGTATTTGAAAGTCTGACGTTGCACCAAAGTCAATAATTCGTCATCGCTGATAACCGGGAACTTGGCAGTTGAATCTAAACCGGTCATTAGGGTACAGGTGAAATTATCCACAAGATTGATGCCCAGATTTTCTCCCGAAAAGACAGTCAAAGGATAGGAAGAATAAGATTTGAAGGCTTTGTTGTCAATAGTCAGAATCAGATGTTTATTGCTGCTTCCTTGAGCTATCGTAAAATTCGTGGAATCGATGCTGGGAATAAATATTTTTCCGACATTCCATTGAGCGGTATTGATAGCGTTTGAAAATTCAATATCCATCGCTACCGGTTTATCAATCGGCAAGTTATTAGTCTTTCCACCGTTGGCAATCGTTTGTCCGTTAATGGTAAGCGATAGAATAGAAGCTGTTTTTGCACTTGCTTCTTCCTGTTTACAGGAAGGAAATGTTATCAAAAAAATAGAGAGTAAAATGCTGTTTCGGATTTTCATTATTTGCTGTTTTTAGTAGAGATGCCGTATTAAAGTTTATCATTGCGAACTTGACCCGCCATCCCCTGAAAAACGAATACAGATTATCATGGGATTGCGGGTCTTCGCTTCGCTACGCCCGCAATGACACAACACTTTAATACAGTCTTGTGTAATTTACGTTACTAATTCACTTGTGTAATTTCAGCATCGTACAAGGCTTTAACTTCGTCATCAGATAATGCTTTGTTGTAAATTCGAAGCTCGTCTATTTGACCGACAAAAGGTCCTGTCCAATCTTGTTTATCCTGAAAACCAGAAACTACTAAATTAGCCCAAGTTCCAATAACTCCTTTGGCGCCGCTCGTTAAACCCAAATTCAAAGCTCCTAATTTTGCTGCTCCATTGATATTATTGGCATCACCCGGATCGTCTGCATATCTGGTAGTCAGATCATAAGCGCTTGTAGTTACAACTTTATAGGCGCCTCCATTAATATACAGTGTTGCAGTTGAAGTTGCAGCGCTATAGTTTACTACAAAATGGAACCATTTATCGGCAACCATGCTCGGATTCGATTTTCCTATCCATTGTCCTGCCCAGTTAACACCTGTTTTTTGAAAATACGCCTTCATATTAAGAGAATCAGACATATTATCCCCATTGTTATCCTGAAAAATAGCAAACGCTCCATTCCAAGTATCACCTTTTGATAGTTGGAAGAAACAGGGAACTCCACTTGTAGCTGTAAGACTTGGCGCTTTCACCCACATTGCAAAAGTAAATTCCGACATTGTAGCCAGTTTATCAGTAGCCGGCACATCAAAGCTGATATAAGAATTACCTCCTCCTTGAAATGCTTGACCTCTTCTACCTGTTGGATAGGTAACAGCCGAAGAGGCAACGCCACGTTGTCCTATTGCGTCTTTGGGAGTATTCTCAAAACCCCAATAGGCGATTAAGTTAGCTGTTGCAATCGTACTTGGATCAATTTTCCCATCATTAGAATTGTTATCATCTTTTTTACAAGAGTTAAACGATAACCCGACAAACACTGCGATAAACGCAATAAACAAAAAACTTTTTTTCATTTTAATCTGAATTTAGTGAAACATTAATAAATAATAGTTATAATAATAAATCATTGTCATTTGTTAATACCCTGGATTTTGCGTCAGATTGGGATTCAATTGCATCTGCGTAACAGGAACAGGGAAAACATTGTTTTTTCCATCCTTGTATCCAAGATTTTTCAGTACAGCCGCCGCCTGTCCGGTGCGCACCAAATCGAAGAAACGGTCTTCTTCCAGCGCTAATTCGGCGCGGCGTTCGTCCAATACGTCCTGCAAAGTTACAGCCGTCATCGGAGTCAATTTTACTCTTTCTCGCACTTCATTAATCGCTGACAATGCCAAATATCCGGAAGTATTGCCGGCGGAAGCGCCTCGAACTTTTGCTTCGGCAAACATCAAAAGCACATCCGAATAGCGCAGGACATGCACATTCTGGTCAAATCCATAGCCATTGTAACTCCAGTTATTATATTTCGACGGCGTATATACTTTGCCATTATACACAGGATTGGAGCAAGACGCTTTTATACTGTCGCCTTCGGAAGTCATCGTCCCGCGATACAGGAAAGTAGCGGCAGCCCGCACGGTTTCTCCGCGATTGGCAAAGAACTGAATCAAATCAGCGCTGGGCGTGCAGAATCCCCAACCTTGCATATTTCCGGGCGAATTGCCGCGCGGACCTTGATAATAAGCATATTCTAAATAAGTAGCGTCTCCGTTATTTTTTCCCAGCGTTGAACTTTGAATATCAAACAATATCTCCTGGTTGTTTTTGTATTCCACGGAAAACACATTCCTGAAGTTACCCAACAGAGCGTATTTTCCTGAAGCCATAATGCGGTCGGTCAACGAAGCTACCGAATCCCACTCGTTTCTATATAAATGCACTTTGGCTTTCAGACCCATAGCCGTATATTTAGTAATGCGTCCAGCCCAGTCGCTTGTATAGGATTCGGGTAATACGGGAACGGCTTCGGACAAATCTTTCTCGATGAAACGGTATAAATCATCCGTACTTGCCTGAGGCAGCGCTGCCAATTGTTCGGAAGTCATCAACGAATCGACTACAGGTACTCGCCCAAAAAGGCGAGTCAGATTGAAGTAAGCGTAAGCCCTGATTACTTTGGCTTCGGCAGCACATTCACGCGTTGTTTGCTTGTCTGCATCGTTTTGCATAGCTGCTTCAAAGAAAGGCATCTGGTACAGCGCATTATTGGCGGCGCTGACGATGTTGAAATATCCTGTCCACAAATCGCTAAACAAAGAATTGGATGCATCGAAAGTGAAGCTGTTTATTTGAGCCATCGGAGGATTATCTTCCGGCGTACTTCCTTTATCTGCATTGTCGGAAGCGATTTCAAAAGCGCCAATATAGGCAAAGCCATGCGCATTATTGGTACGCATTTGAGCGTAAGCGTTGCTGACAGGTAAGAATATATTTTCGGGCTTGGTATAATCCATTCCTGTCGAAGGAAGGCTGGCTTCCTGCCGAATGTCTAAAAAATTGCTGCATCCCGACAAAAGTACAATACCTGCTATAGCTGTTAATATTAATTGTAACTGTTTCATAATTTTTGTATTTTAGAAGTTAGCTTTTAAACCGAAAGCATACACTGCCTGCATGGGATATGTGGAAGTGTCTATGCCGCTTGCTATAGGCGATCCACTGACTTCGGGCGTAAAACCTTTGTAAGTGAAATAAGTAAACGGACGCTGCGCCGATACGTAAATTCGCAAGCCTGCCAGCCCAAACAGTTTATCGAAAGTATAGCCCAACTGCACGTTCTGAATACGAATATAGGAAGCATTTTCTACAAAGAAACTGTTTGCCTGTTGTATAAACGAACTGTTGTAGGCTTCTGCCGAAGGATATGTGCTCGATGCTCTGTCCGGTCGCCATGCGTTGTTGTAAAAATCGAGGTCGTAATTGCCGTCTGCAAAAACATCTCTGTTCATCCGTTTGGCGTTTAACATTTTATTTCCTAATTGACCTTGAATGTTCAAACCGAAATCAAACTTCCTGAAGGTTATTCCCAAGTCGATACCGCCAATGAGCCATGGGATAGGACTTCCCAGATAAACTTTATCTTTATCGTCGATCACATTATCGCCATTTTGGTCTTTATACTTAAAATATCCGGCATCTTTAATTGTTTGGCTCACAGGGTCGCGCAAAGCATCGCCCTCGCTTGCATACACTCCTGCAATTTCATATCCCCAAAACGAACCGATAGGATAACCTATTCGAGTGCTGGTCGTATAATTGCCACGCACGAGAGCGCCCGGAATGGGCGTGTCGCGCCCGTTCAAAGCCAATACCTTATTATTAATGGTAGTTGCGTTCAATCCAATATTATAACTGAAATCATCGTTTAATTTATCTTTCCAGTTCAAAGTCAATTCTATGCCCTGATTGCGGACAGTTCCATTATTTGCCAGCAATTCGGCAACGCCGCCGCCGGTAGCAATAGGAGCGCTAAAAACGACGTTAGAAGTGGTGCGATTGTAATAGTCCAATTCAGCCGATAAGCGATTCCTCAGGAAATTGGCGTCCGCGCCGATATTAAATTCGCTTACCACCTCCCATTTCAGGAAATTCTGATAGACCGTTTGAGCGCCAACACCATCTACTAATCGGTTGCCAAAAACAGCCGAACTGCCTGTACCAATGGTTCCCAGAATATAGGACGAATTGGACGGCACATTGTCGTTACCCAACAATCCCCAACTGGCGCGAAGTTTCAAATAATCAGTCCAATGTTGATTTTTCATGAAATCTTCACCGGTGAGTACCCAACCCAAACCTGCGGAAGGAAAATATCCCCAATGCCGGTTGTATTTCGACGAACCGTCTGCACGGAAAGTAAGCGTTCCCAAGTATTTGTCGGCATAGTTATAAGTTCCTCGCATGAAATAGGATAAACCATTGTAACGATAAGCGCCATCTGTTGCCGTTTGATTTTGCGAAGAGCCGTTCACCAGATAAATGGACTGGTCGTCATATCCGGGCACATTCACAGCCGTGCCGGTTAGCGAACTTTGTTTTTCAATTCGCGTGGATTGCCCCAGCATGATAGAATAATGATGCCGACCGGCGTCGTTGTTATAGGTCAGCGTATTATCCACAATCTGTTTAGTCAGGATGCCCAAAGTCTTGCTTAGTTGAGATTTTGTTAAACCCTGCGAACCTCCTACGAAATATTCCGGTTGATAGTTTTGGGCGTTCCATTGATTATAACTCAAATTATAAGCGGTTTTCCATTTCAATTTATAGGGAATAAAGTTGATTTCTGCATAAGCTGAAAATACCGTCTTTATTCCTTTTTCCCGATTGTTGTTGTAATAAGCCGTTGCAACAGGATTGCCGTAGGAATTGCTGAATCCATACGTTTGCGCCGCCCCGAAATCAACCGGATAAGCTGCTTTATTAGCTGTATCATAAACCGGATAAACCGGAGGATTGACAAAAGCTTGTCCGAAAACGGCATTATTATTTGGAGCATACTGCGTATAATTGGAAACGAGCGCAGTCATACCAATTTTCAGCCAGTCGGTTGCCGTTTGGTCGATGCGTCCGCGAAAGTTCAACCGCTCGTAACTGTTTTTACTGTTCATAATCCCATCCTGATAAAAATAGTTTACGCCTAAAGAATAATTGGTCTGGTCGGTTGCTCCCGATATATCTAACGAATGACTGTGCGTCAGTGCATTCCTAACTAATTGCTGATACCAGTCGGTACTCGTCGGATAATTACCTGCGACTTTGGGAACGTAACCGGTCGTATTTCGATTGGCTTCATTTAATAGTTCCACATATTGGTCGCGATTGGTCAACGGCATGATATTTACCGGATTCTGCACGCCGACATATCCATCATAAGTAATTTTTGCCTTGCCTTTGGATCCTTTTTTAGTAGTAATCAGTACCACGCCATTGGCTGCACGAACTCCGTATATAGCTGCCGCCGAAGCGTCTTTCAACACGTTCATTGTTTCGATGTCGCTGCTGTTCAGGAAATCGAGATTGTCCACAAAAACGCCGTCCACGATATACAAGGGATTTGCATAATCGCCGATTGAACCTACGCCCCGTATTTTCACGTTAGGTCCGGCTCCCGGCGCTCCGCTGTTGATGACTTGCACGCCGGCTACTTTTCCTTGCAGTGCAGCCATAGGATTTGCCGCTAACTGTTTGGATAAAGATTCGCCTTGAACTAAGGAAATCGGCGCTGTCAGGTCTTTGACCTTTTGCGTGCCGTAACCGACTACGACCACTTCATTCAAAAGTTTTTCGTCGATACCCAAGCGGATAGTCAATTCGGATGAATGATTCACAGGAACTTCCTTCGTAGCATATCCTAAATATTGAACAATCAAAGTTCCCGTTGGCGGGACTTCCATGCTGAAATTTCCATCCACGTCGGCGCTGGTTCCGTTGGCAGGATTTCCCTTTTCCAATATTTGAGCGCCAATGATTGCCTCATTCGTTTTGTCATCAACTACCCTTCCGGTTACTTTGAGGCGTCCTGCAGGAGCTTGCGCAAAAACTGATGAAAATCCAAGGAAAATAAGAATCGGTAACATTTTATACCGTCTTTTCGATGAAATAATACGAAAAATGGTTTGTTGCATAAATTTCAACTAATAAAGTTAATAAAATTGATTCAAAATTATACATATAAATTTATCTTATCTAAAAAGTTTATCCACATTAAATACTACATGAAAAATTTAACATATAATCTACCTCATTTTTACTACTCAAAATATCTTAATTTGATTAAATTGAGCTATTTCGTTTCTTCATCATTGCGAGTACCCGCAATGACGAAACAGCCTCAGTTTAATCCATGTACAAGAAGAATTCGTTCAGGTTTTGAGCCGGTTGCAGGTTTAGTTTTTTTCTTAAGCGATACCGGCTATTCTCAATAGCTCTGACCGATAAATTCATCAAAGATGCAATTTCTTTACTTTCCATATTCAATTTCAGGCAGGCGCAAAGCCGCAAGTCGCTATTGGTTAGCTGAGGATAATGCCGTTTTAGTTTTTTGAAAAAATCGGTATGCTTTTCTTCAAATTTGATTAGAAAGCGATTCCAGTCTTCTTCAGAATTAAGGCTTTGATCTAACAAATTATTAATTTTTTGATATAAAGGAATTAATGATACATTTTTGTTTTTAGAATAGAAATCGCCTAATGTATTTTTGATTTTACCAATCATTTCATTTTTTTGAATAATAAACGAGGATTGTGTAAGTAATTCTGCATTTTTCACTTCAATTTCATTTTGCAGATGTTCAGTCAATTTTTCAAGTCGTTCAGCTTCTTTATTTCTTTCATACTGCAAGCGTTTATTGCGATTTTCGTTTAAAACGATTTTACGCACAATATAAAACAGAATAAAGAACGTCAAGACATACCCGATAAAAGCTTCAATGCTTAAAAACCATGGAGGCATAATTTCAAAAGAATAAACCGCATCCGGAGAAAAATTTCCCAGATGGTCAATGGTTCGTACCCGAAATTCATATTTGCCTTTTGGTAAACGGGCGTATGCTATGCGATTAATTTTTTGAGGCTTTGACCAATCCTTGTCAATCCCGTTCAAACGGTATTGAAAAAGTAAATGGTTTGTAAAAGTATTTTTTGCTGAAAAACCAAATATAAGATGATTATTCTTATATGAAATACGGGCGGAGGAGGAAACAGCTATGTATTTGCTTTTACCGGAGGCAGTCATTACCTGCAAAGATTCTATGTATGGAACCGACAGTTTCTTATCTGTATCATTGGTTTGCTGCCAAAGCGGAGGTTTATACAATAAAAATCCATCATCCAAACAAATCAGATGAAGGGAATCGCTAATAATTGAAATATTTTCACTCCTGTTCACCAGCATCATATTCAATCCCAAATCGTAACTTTCAGTAATTGAAGCATCATAGCCGTCATAAGTAAAACGGTAAACTGCATGGTCTGTCAATGCCCAGAATGTGTTATCTCCCTTTGCAATAATTTGCTTGATGCCTTTTATATTTTTAAAACACTGATTAAGCAGTCTGTTTGATATGATCTTGTCTTCTACATCGCTATAGGTATAAAAGCCATCGTCTCCAAAAAGTTCGATACGCCCGCCTACCTTAAACATTTTCAATTTGTATGGCAGTCCGTCTGAATTATTACCTCCATACAGAGTGAAATGTTGAAAACCTGAACAGTCGGAATTAAGTTTACAGCGGTAAATACCTTTGTTGGCATGTTCGAGCCATACATTACCCAAATGGTCGGTTTCCACTTTACGAATCGGTTCCGGGATTTGTTGAAATGAGATGAGTTTTCCGGTTTTCATGTCCAAAACTTTCAAGGTGTAGTAAGTAGCCAGAAACAATAAATCCCGCCCTTTCAAAACTACTTTTTCCAAACCATAAACGCCTGCATTGACTTCGTTAAAATCGCTGACGCTCCTGTCGGCATGAATTTCTTTTAAACCTTTGTTATGACAACAGAAAAGACGTCCATCCACTACTTCCAAATGCCAAACCTGTCCTTGTGTATTGTTTAACAGATTCAAGCGCTGCAGGTTATTCAATTTATCCAAATCATTCTTTGCGATATAGAAAACGCCTTGATTGGTAGCTATATATAAGATGTTATTCCATAAAGCAGCGCTATAAACCTCGCCCAAACTTCCATTGGGGTTGATATAACAACTCATGTTATTTAAATAATTGATGCAAGAAATACCTTGATCCAATGCTGCCCAAATATTACCGGAATCGTCTTCCATGAGTGAAAGCACAGTATTGCTTTGTAAAGCATTTTCCGATGAAATCTGATTGAGAACGTTTCCATTTGAATCTGTAACAAAAATGCCGCCGGATATTGTACCCCAGTAATAAAGTCCTCCGGAAGTCAGGATTCCACAATTCAATTCTTTATCTATTAATATTTTTGAAAACGAAGGATTCCATTCCTTAAATGTTTTTCCGTCGTACAGGTAAATGCCTTTTTCGGCGGTTCCCATTAAATAGCCGGTTTCGCCAAACGGCAATATTACCCTGACATCGGTGTTTTTGAAACATTCACTGCCGGGAATCGGCTGTAAATTTCTGCCATCAAAACGATTGATAACACCCAACATCTGCTGTATCAAAAATTCATTCCGCACTTTCTGTAAGAAAAGAAAACTCTGGTCGGAAGAAATTTTTCGGACAGTATGGTAATCATAAACATAAATAGACGTAAAGGATTGAAAATAAACAAGCGTGTCGGCTATCCATATTTTCCAGAAATCATCGTTTCGGAAAAGCGAGCGGTCTATTCCGGCGCTTAAAGAAGTATATACAAGATTTCCGGAAAAATCTCTATCCCATCTGCCAAATTCTTCATAACTGCCGGTAAAAAGCGTTTGGTGAGAAAGCACAGCCACCGAACGGATTGCCAATTTGTTGGACAATTCGTTTAAACGCCATTCGATACCGTCAAATTCCAATAAGCCAATGTCGTTTCCAAAGTACAAAACGCTTCTTTCATCCTGACCGATTGCCCAGTTTTTATTACTCGCCCGATAATTTTCACGATGAATATTAATAACATACGGATTATTTGAATAGGCGGGCTGCAGTAGCAGAATCGCAAAAAGGATAAAACATAATTTAAATCTCATTCATTATTGCATCAATTTCATCTACATATTTATGAAATTCCGGCGATTTCCTGACATCAGGCGTTCGATGATCGCCCAGATTAATATCCACTATTTTATAAACAGCCGTATAGGGTTTTACGACGAGAATATAAATCCTGTTTGAAAGAAATACATTTTCTTCTATATTGTGACCAACATTGATTAACGACATTTCAATGGAAGATGTATAATATATTTTAAGCAATAGATTTTCGACTTCCTGTTTTATCTTAACATCTAATCCGGATGTAGCTTCATCCAATAATAAAATCTGACTGTCGCAATTCAGCGCTCTTGCAATAGCTACCCGTTGTTGCTGCCCGCCGGACAGCCTGTTCACCCATTTATCGGCATGTTCCTCCAGTCCGACTAATTTCAGGAGTTCCATTGATTTTTCGATTCTTTCGTTTTTGGGAACTCCTTTCAATTCCAACGGAAGAGCAATATTGTTGATAACCGTCCGCCATGGAAAGCTGCTGTATTGCTGAAACACCATAGGCACAGACTGCTTGTCTGTTATTGGCTTGCCGTATATTTTAATCGTTCCGCTATCGGGTTTAATTAGACCGGCTATCAGATTTAATATGGTTGATTTGCCGCATCCTGAAGAACCCATTATTGATACTATTTCGTGTGCATTGCCGTTATCTAAATTCTTAATATCCAAATTGAACTTGTCAAATAAAACTTTTTTGCCGCCGTCCGGCATTTTAAATGCAAGGTCTATATTTTCCAGATTAATAATGTCTATTCCATTGGGCAGTCCGGATGTTGAAGTATGATTGTTTTCAGCTGCAACAGGCGGCTGTTCAGGAGTTGTATCTTTATATAGCAAGTCTTTGAAACTGAATCCGTCATTCATATAAAAATAAATTAGTCATTGTATTTATAAGGAAAGAATTTTTTGTCTAATTTTCTAAGTAAAAAATCCTGCAATATTCCAATCAAAATGATTATGAATAACAAACCATAAACTTCAGGCGTTAATGATTGCCGGTTTAATGTGTAAATCATGGCGCCTACCCCACCCTCTTTATTTAGCAGTTCAACAATAACAATATATGTCCATGTTACAGCCGTAATATTAATAATATCCGTAAATACCCTGCCCATTACGTAAGGGAAATAAACCTTTGTAAACTTTTGTAAATTAGTTGCTCCCAATGTTTTTATCGTTTGCAGCAATACATAATCCTTGTCATTGGAAGGGTTCTGCAATTCGTTTACCCTTTGAACGACAAAAGGCAGAATATAAATGAGAATACCAAAGGCAAGAAATGAAGCCTTCATTCCAAAGCCAATGCCAAACATAGCGATGAATATACCGCTCACGCTGGGTATAGGTAAATAACGGATGGCATCTACATATTTCTGAAACAAAGATTTGGGCAAAGGATAAATGCCGATAGTAAATCCCAATGGAATGGCGATAGCTAAGGCATATATATATCCTAAAATATTCAAAGAAATAGAGTACCAGATTTGTCTTAAAGCATCCATTTCAAAGAATAACTTCTTAAATCCTATGATTACATCTACGGGATTCGGCAGAATTTTTTGGGGAATTATCTGACCGGTATAGGTTATGGCATACCATATTAACAGCAGGAGGATAGCTCCCCCTGCTGTAACAATGGTATTTGTTTTATTGTCGATTTTTCCGCCAAATGTTATTAAATTCTTTATTTCTTCTTTCATCGGGCGCTGTTATTCGCTTAAAAGTTGAAAATCGGTAGTTCTGTAATTTCTGTCGGAGCCGGCACTTCCTGCATCAATAGCATGTTGAGAGCCATTTCCAACTGCTATAAAGCGATTGCGGTCGATTGCATATTCTTTCACTAAATAATCTACGACTGCTTGCGCTCTTTGTTTTGATAAAGATTTATTTAATTCGGCGCTCCCCGTATTATCCGTATTGCCTTCTACCCGAATGCGGGTATTGGCAAACTGTTTTGCAATAGGCGCAAATTCATTGTCAATCGTGTTCCGGGCGTCGTTATCCAATGCGGCGCTGTTGGTAGGAAATTCAATCGTCACTTTTTTATCGGATATACCTGCCTTTTGCGCTTCCTGTGGAGTAGGCGCCGTAAATGTCCGTGCGTGTTCGGCAGTCTGATCGTTGGTTAAGTTGTTATGATTCAACAAATCTTCAATAATTGACGTATCGCATGACTTTCTCCAGCTAAGGGGTTTGCTGGTTAAGCCAATCTGTTGATATACCTGCGACATGCGGGTGTACATCTGATCGGCGGTTACGCCATTGAAGCTTGAATTTAATCCAAACAAATTTTCCTCATCCCCCAAAGTAGCAAATTTAATAATATTCGGAGCATTAATAACAAAGGCTTCATCTGTTCCAAATGCTTTTGCAAATATTCTTGCCGCTTCTGCAACAAATTCTTTGTTATTATTCATTTCCGAATTAGCCCATAAAATGCCTTCCACCAATTTGGTGAGTTTTTCTTTATTGGCGTCGATATAGGTATCTTTGGCTATCAGCCCGTCTGTGACAATGTTGCTTGCCTGTTTGGTCGAAAACAGCACTTTTGTTCCGG
>JGI20166J26741_11475362_pt1 | contig 13096 bp, 8 predicted proteins | sample TergutCu122P5_FD_26741 | JGI IMG/M metagenome (IMG submission 26741)
CGAACGATTGCCCGTGGTGCGGTCCGGCGGTCGCAATGTACTTGTTCGAATCGGGAATCGCGCGGCAGTCGAATTCCGCATCCGGGCGACGATGGCGGTGCGAATAATTCCCATGCACCGTGCGAGGGTCGCGGCCGTCGAGGGTGGTGGTCCACGGATGATGCACGACGCAGCCGTAACGGTCGATGTAATCCCAGCGGGTGTACAAAATCTTCCCGTCATTGGTCACGCTCGGATTCCATTCGTTCGTTTCGTGGAAACTCAGGCACCGCATTTGCGTGCCGTCCGGGTTCATGTCATAGAGCGTGTAGGTCGGGCACTCGCGACCGCAACGCAGGTAACCGTTGCGCCGTTCCGAGATGAACGCCATCCGCCCGTTCGGCAGCCAGCACGGATCGAAATCGTTCCACGTCCCGTCGGTCACCTGCTGCAAATCGCTCCCGTCGGCGTTGCAGGTGAAAATGTGGTACGAGCGTCCGACGTCCCAGTGCCCCCGCGTCACGTCGAGCGTATGAACATGCGTCGTATTTGTCATGTCGCCCAAATTGAAAGGGGTGGTCGGCTCCACACACTCGACATAAGCAAACGCGATTTTTTTGCCGTCGAACGAAACGTCCGGCGAAAGGAACGACCCTTTGTCGAGTTTTTGCCCTTTAAGCCTGCCGGACTGGACGGTGCTGTTTTCGAGGAGATTTCGCACTTTCCCTGTTTCAATATTGAGAACAAACAGCCCGCCGCCGGGACGCTGATTGGTTCCGTAAAACTGGTCACACATGTGCTGGAATCCCGCACGATGCCGCTTGATGAAGAGGTATTCCTTGGGGGTGTCGTCTTTTGCAAACAACGGGCTAACATGCTTCTCTTTCAACATGAATTGGTTGCGGCGACTACAAACGGAACAAAACACATCAAAACGTTTGTGGATGTCTTCAACAGGCGTAAGTTCCACTTTTACCCCCAGTGCTTCGTCCATATTATTATAACCAAAGTCTTTCATCATTGCCGTGTAACGTCGCCACACCACATCAAGCGGGTCACGGTCTTTCGGCAGGATCAGCGAGTCGGGAGAGGCCACTTCATCCTTGATCGCGTCCCAGTAAAGCGGAGTTTTAAAACGTTCGGCAAGCAGGTTCCATTCATCCATGCGTTCCTGCAAATCGGGATTGTCCGTCCGAAAGGGCAACCTGGCGACCAGTTTCGCGTTGTTTTGCAACTGCCCGGCGCGACTTGCGACGAAACGGTATCCCTCGGCAATCGGCTGGCATTCGGCAACCGAAGCGAAAACATCGCCGTTACGTGAGGCGACATTGACGAATTTCAGGTAACGGGCTTCGATCGGTTTGTCGAAATGGATCGTGTCGGTTTTTTCCGAGCCGGAAAACTCGCCGCGTGCGATCGGCTCGCCGAACACGGCTTTTCCGTCTTTTGCATCCGCCGCGACATACAGTTCGTATTTTCCGAAGGTTCCGTTCCCTTGATCGACGCGCGGCGTGTAAGCGAAACCTGTGAGCGGGTAAACTCCGCCGAGATCAATTCCGAGAGCGTGCGGGCCGCCGACGTTGTTCCCCGGTTTTTTGGCGATCCCAAACAGTTTGGCCCATGTCGCGCTCGCTTCTTTCTCCTGGTCGGGGTGACCGGCTGCGATCCAGGGGAGCCGTTGCGCACCTTCCGGCAAGGGCATGGTGCCGGGAGCAGGAGGAACCGTTGCGCCGGGATGATCATATCCACACGAGTAGGAGTACCCGCACGCAATGGGGAACGGGCACTGATGGATGTTCGGCTCGCTGGAAAACTGCGTGTGCCACATCGTATTTGTGTCACCGTCCATGGCGCGATACGCTTCGTAATCGGCGTTCTCGCTGTCGGCGAAAAGTTGAACGGGAACGATTTTCACGTCCGCCGCCCCGACCCTTGAAAACGGCAGGAAGGTAAAAAACAATGCAAAAATTGCGAAAATCAAGAACGTTTTTTTGAGCATGGTCGAATCTCCTGATGATTCAATTCTTGCGGTAGTTTTTTTGTATCCGTTCGCGGATTTTGTTTTTTCACCACAAAGGACACGAAGAACCACGAAGAGAATTTTTAAAAGTGAAAAGCTAAAAACAAAAAATTGAAAACGTCGAACAAGTTCGACCGCTAATGTCCAAAAATCATGTCCCGGCGTCTTTTTCCTGTTGTTCCTGAACGGCTCTGATTCGGGCGGCGATCATTTTGTCGCGGGCCTGCATGAGGGCGTCCTCCGCTTCCTCGCGACGCCCTGCTTTGATGCAAAGCGAGCTGAGAACCGTGTAACCGAACGTGTCGTCCGGATCAATCTCGCAAACCCGTTTGGCATGTTCGACCGCCTGGTCGATCTTTCCCGACCGGCTGTAATAGACCGACAAGGCGTTGTGCGCCAACGTATAATCCGGAAACTTTGCCAGCAGTTGACGCAGCATTTCGATGGCCGCATCCATGTCGCCCGAACGCTGCTTTGCAACAGCTTCATCGTACATCACATCGACCGGTTCCAGTTCGGACATTCCACTCACCTGTTTCTCATCAAATAAATAACTTGTTCAATAAAACTCATTTTCAACGCGGAAGACGCGGAAAGACGGAAAAAACGGAAGTCCGCGTATTCCGTCTTTCCGCGTTAAAAAAACTGAAGACATGATTTACGGCTCACAAGTTGTCTTTGCCGGTGGGGCAATCGCAACCTGGCGAAGCATCCAGACAACGACCAACGCTCCGATCACAAACAGCACCAAAAAAGCAATAAGCGGCGATAACTGCACATTTTCCGGTATGTTATTAATTTGTACAATTTGCGAAATTTCCGCGTTTTGCACCCATTGCCGCGAAACGGCAAACGCTGCGATTGCCGCCAATTGGCAAAGCGTGATCCCCAAAACGGTCAAAACCGGCCCAAAGCGGAACATTTTGACAAGCAAAAGACCGACAAACGGCAGGAACATCGCCAAACCTGTCCCTTGCCACAGATAATAAAATGTCGGGGAACCTTCATTAAAAAGGTGAGCCGTTACCGGATTTGTCCGTACCAATACTGTATATTTATCAAAGCAGCCCACCGCAACCGCTCCGCCGAGGATTGCCACCAAAATGGCAAACCAACCCGCCCAAATTCTATATTTTTTGTCTGCCTGACGCTGTTCGTCCGTTAGTTCCTTGCGATTCGGAATGAGTGCCTGAGCATCAAAAACCGCCCAAAACGCCGTTGTTGTCAGCGCGAGACCGAACATAGTGCCGTACCGCAACCAAAGTGTCGGGTCAGCCGCATTAATACCAAGTCCCAAAGTTGCCGCTCCAAAGTCTTTACCGCCAAAAATTTGCCATTTTTCCCAAAGGATGCCCCAAGTGTCAGGTCTCCCCATCAGCGACATTGCGTTGACCAAAATATAGGCGACCGCCAACAGGCAAACCATCGAAATCAGCCCGGCAAAAAAGGTCTGTGCCCCTTTTTTTTCCTTGTTGAGCGAGAAAGCGGCGATATAAATCGAATAATAGGCAATCATCACAAGCGGAATGACCAAAATCCAATGCCAGGCCATCAAAACCGTCGCACTGTAAAACATTTTATAATAAAGAGTTTGAATAAAAAGAAGCGGCACGATTCCGAAGTTGATTCCCATGGCCATGATGATTGGAAGCTGCGAAATTAATCGTTTGGCAAAACGCCGTCCGGAATTTCCACCGATCAGCAACATCAAAAGGGCCATCGGCAAGCCCGCGAACCAAAGATTCATCGCCAGGATATGCAGCACAAATCCGAGAACTTTGAAAAACTGGATAAACCAGAATGCCGCAGGAACGCCTTGAAAATTTGCCGAATCAAAGACAATATCCGACTGGGCAAAAAAAATCGTTTCGTGAAATGGTGGTAATGACATCAAAAAATTTCCTGGTTGAACAACCGTTTATTTTCAAAAAATCATGCCAATTGTCAAAAATATTGATGACTTCATTATACCTTATCAAAAAAGGAAATGATACATCTTTTTTCGATAAATTTTATGCAAATGATTATTCACACACTCGTAAATAATTTTTATTTTGCATACATTATCTATTTCATTTATTCTGCACTTGGTGTCAAAATAAGAAATACACAAAAATTGTAACGAGACGTCACATAAGTTGGTATGAAATATCATTTGTTCATATAGACAGTTATGGAAAAAATGTGTATCCTAGAAGGAACGTTCCGGCAAACTGTTTGGGCGGCAAATCGTTTCTCATGCAAAGATGATGCACTTGCGTTGTTTGGACAAGAATCGTCGATATTGATTGATCACGACGATAACGTCAATTTTACCCCCAGACTTTGCTGATAAAAGCAGAAGCGGTTTTTTCTGTTTTTGATTTCGTCAAAGCGATTGCCGCTGTGACAGGTGACCGTTTTGGAGTGGAGTTAATGATGAAATCTGTATAGACATTTGTCCGCTCCCGTTGGTCGTTATTTTTGTGACACAGGGTGGTTGCGCGTGTTTTGGAAACGCCCTGGTTGCGGTGCCTTTTTTGTTTCAGGAAATGTTTATGGCTCAGTCGCCCCCGTTTTATCGCAAATATGGTTTCATGATTGTTTTGGCAGTCGTGTTTTCCCTGTCGTTCATTTGGCTCGGAACACGAATGACGTTGTTGAGCAACTCGAACAATGTTGAAGACTGGCTCCCCAAATCATTCAAGGAAACAAAAGAGTACAACTGGTTTTTATCTCATTTTCCGTTTGAAAGTTTTGTCGTCATCAGTTGGGAGGGATGTACCGTAAGCACGGCTTCGGACCATCCGGACGCAAAAGATAAAATCGAGCTTTTTGCACAAAAATTAGTCCCCGGACAGTCAATCGATAATCTCGGTGAATGGCTTAATTCACAAAAAATCATTGCCGATATTGACACGTCTCTTGTCAAGGATCGTTTGCTCCCCAAAACAGCATCCGCAACTGATCCGCCCTCTCCGGAGGAAGCGGTTGCCGCGCCGGCGGATTTGCAAGTCGCAGACTCTTCGGAAGCCTTGACCGTTTCAAAGGATGACAAGACCAAAGTACAAGAGTATCCGCAAAAAGACCTGTTTAAAACGGTTTTAACCTATCCGCGTCTGAAAAAGCTGTTGATGGAACGATACCCGGACATGTCGGAAGACGAAGTGGTGGAACGTCTTTCGGGAACGCTGATCGGTCCGGACGGTTCCAGCACGGCTCTGATGGCGTTTCTGAAAACCAAGCCGAAGGGGAAAGAAGCGGTCGAAGTCATCGAACGGGTCAAGGACGTGGCCCGCGAATTGGGGATCGAACCGCCCAAAGTGGTCGATACGCGGGCATGGTATCAAAAAGCGGCGGACAATTTCTCCGAAATGGTCAATGAAATGCTTCACGGTCGCAAGACGAGCACCGCCGGAGTCATCATCGGCGGAACGCCGGTCGATAACGCTTCGATCGGGCTGGAAGGGGAAAGAACGCTGTTTCGTCTGGCCGGTTTTTGTGCGCTGGTCGGGGTCGTGATCGCTTACATCTGCTTCCAGAGCATTCGTCTGACGACCATCGTGTTTTGGATCGCGATTCTTTCGTCGGGAATTTCACTTGCCCTGGTTTCGTTCACCGGGGGACGGTGCGACGCCATCATGTTGAGTATGCCTGCGCTCATTTATATCATGGCGATGTCGGGCGGAATTCACCTGATCAATTATTATCATGACGCGATCCGGGAAGGCGGTCTGCGGGGGGCACCGGAACGCGGCGTCAAACTCGGCTGGCTTCCGTGCCTGATTGCGGCGTTGACAACGGCGTTCGGACTGGCGTCGCTTTGCATCAGCGACCTCATTCCGATCAAAAAATTCGGTTTTTACTCGGCACTTGGCGTGATGGGAACGCTAATCATGATTTTTCTGCTCCTTCCGGCAATGCTCGACTTTTTCCCGTCGAAACGATACGCTCTGAAATTCGGCGGCAAAGGTCTCGATACGGAGGAAGCGGCGTCGAAAATCCTCCTTTTCTGGCGGTGGCTCGGCAGAATCGTCATCAAACGAAGCGCGCTCGTGGCGGTCTGCTCCCTGATTTTCATGTTGGTTCTCGGGGCAGGAATCCCAAAAATCAAGCCGGAAGTCAAGATGATGAAGTTTTATTCGAAAGACGCGCCGATCATCATCAGTTACACCTGGCTTGAAAAACACATCGGTCCGCTGGTGCCGATGGAAGTCGTGCTGAAATTCGACAACGCAACCTGTCCGCTGACGACGATTCAAAAACTGCGCGTTGTGAAAAAGATTTCCGAAATGCTCAAAACAGATCACTCCGGGGAAATCGGCGGCGTGCTTTCAGCAACGACCATGACGCCGAATCCCGACCCGTCCGAAACAGGGGGAATTTTTGGGCGCAGCACCCGACTTGCGACGGAAACCTCGCAAAGCGTGAAAATTGATGCGGCACGTCCGGAATTGAAAGATTATGTGGCGATGGAATTGCCGGAAGATTCGGGCGTGGAAAAACTCGAAATCGACGCCAAAGAAGTCAACTGGCTCAAGGCCAACGGTCTTGGAACCATTTCGCAACTTCTCAAAATTCCCGCCAGCCAGGGAACGGACCGTATTCCGGCGGAACGGCTGACCCCCTACGTCGCGATGGCGAAAGAATGGGAAAAAGCACACGGAACCGACCTTTGGCGAATCAGCCTTCGTGTTTGGGCACTCGGCGAACATGACATCGATTACGCGGAATTAATCGGAAAAATCCAGGAAGACGTCAACCTCATGCTTGCCTCGGACCAGATCAAGAACATTGCGGACCCCAAGGGGGACAATATCAACAGTGATGCGGCAAAAGGGCTTAACATTGGTGGGGTCGATGCGGTTTACACCGGAATGGTGCCGCTGGTTTATAAAACGCAACACGCGCTGATCGAAGGGCTTCGCTGGAGCCTCATCACGGCATTCATCACGATCGCGCTGGTATTCTGCGTCGTTTTGAAAAGCCCGATTGCCGGTTTCATCGCAATGGTGCCGAACGTCTTCCCGGTCATGGTCGTGTTCGGTTTCATGGGGTGGCGGGGCATTCTCGTCGATGTCGGAACGATGATGACCGCCAGCGTCGCGCTCGGCGTCGCCGTCGACAACACGATGCACTACCTGACGTGGTTCCGTGACAGCGTCAATCACGGACTGAAACCAAAATACGCCGCCCTGGAAGGGTACGAACGATGCGCGACTGCAATGACCGAAACGACCATCATCGGCGGTTTGGGATTGGCGGCGTTTTCGTTCAGCACGTTTACGCCGACGCAAATGTTCGGCAACATGATGCTTGCCATCCTCGGCGTTTCCATTTACGGCGATCTGGTTTTCCTGCCGGCGGTGCTGACCGGACGTTTTGGAAAATACTTCCTGCCGAAAGAACTTCGCAAGAATTTTGACAATCAGGAAGACGTGGAAGCGATTCTCAGCGACGAATCGACCCGTTCCGAAGAATACAACAGAAAAGTTCACGGGGACAGGTTTTCCGGCAAGGAAAAAGACAATGTGGCGGCATTTGTCAAATTGTCGCCGGAAACGCAGGATTATCCTGTCATGGACGGTCATCTGATCAACCACAAGTCACGGGAAATCACCCCGCCGCCGCCGCACCGCCCGTTGACACCGCCAAAAACACGACATGCGCATGCTGACGCCGAAACCCCTGCAAGCCGTTTCAATCGTCGCGATTGATTTTTTCTCCGTAGCCGCCGGGTTTGCCCGGCGAAACACGCTCTATTTTTCCGCAACGACGATCCGTTCGCGACCGGCAAGGTCGCGGAGGATCAGAACACCGCGCCAATACTGTTTGCGTAACATTTCGGCAATACGTTGCGAAATCATCGGGCTGACTTCGATCAAAAGACCGCCGCCGTCAAACAGCCGGGAAGCGGCCTGTTCCGCCAACCGGCGAATGATCGCCGTCCCGTCTTCCCCGGCAACGAGAGCGCGTTTCGGCTCGTAATTTTTGACATCCGGCGGCAATTGCTCAAATTCCCGTTCGCTGATATACGGCGGGTTGCTGACGACCAGATCGAACATCGGCGTTTCGGGAAACACGCTCAACAAATCCGATTCAAGAAAAACGATTCGACCGGCGACTTCGTGTCTGGCCGCATTTCGTCGGGCGACTTCGAGTGCCGCCGCACTGAGATCAACCGCCGTACAACGGCATTTCGGGGCGTTTTTGGCAATGGCAACGGCGATCGCGCCGCTTCCCGTGCCGACGTCGACGACGTGCGGCATCACCTGTGTCGTGTTTTTCGCCGTGTTTTTTGCAAGCCGGTCGAGTGCCTCCACGACGAGATGCTCCGTTTCCGGACGGGGAATCAGCGTGTCCGGCGTCACTTCAAACGAAAGCGAATAAAATTCCTTGCGTCCGACCAGATACGCGACCGGCTCGCCCGCCGCCCGGCGTTTGACGAACGTGCGAAACTTCGTCCGTTCCTCTTCGGACGGTTCTTTCATGAAATTCGTGTAAAGCGAAATCCGTTGCCAGCCGAGCGACGCGGCAAGCAGGATTTCCGCCTCCAAACGCGGCGATTCCGAACCGCTTTTCCTGAAGTAATCGGTCGTCCATTCGAGAAGCCGTTTGACGTTCCACTGTTCCGCTTGAGACATGTTGGTGTGGTGATAAAATTTGGATTGTACGCAAAAAAGGCAGTATCCCGCCAAATCTAAAATTGTGTGTGACACAATGGCAGCCGGGAACGAAGCGCAGTGACCGGATTATTTTGTGTTCGATCCGGTCGCTTCACTTCGTTACGCTCCCGGCTGCCATTCATAAACAAAATTAAGTTTGGCGGGGTGGCAGGACGGCTTCGCCGAAACCACTGTCGGTCATTCGGCGGTATCGTATTCCCATTGGGGGAGCGACTCGAATTCCTGAAAGATCGTTGCTACTGAGGTTGTTTCGTCAGAAAAAAAATGAGGTGAAAATAAGGTTCTCTTGATACCCTGTGTTTCTCATGTTTCGTTATTTGACGAAGGGTAATTTGATCACTTTGTCGTAGCCGCATGACCTGTCATGCGAAAAACGCACTACAGGCAGTGCGGCGACAACGCCACGAACGATGGCAACACGAATCACTCTCCGGTGTTTTCCTTGTGTTCGATTTTCGGCCAGTATTTGTCGAAATCAAATGACGGGCTATTGTCGAGATCATGACACGTATAACACATCTTTTGCCCCGCTTCGGGTGTCAGGTGCATCGCGTCACGGTATTTTTTCTGCAACTGTTCGTCGTTGCCGATTTCCGCCTTGCTGTGATTTTCGCCCGGACCGTGACAATTTTCACAACCGACATTACTCAGTTCCAGCGTCATTTTGCCCAATTCATTGCTGAAGCCGCCCAGATAGGGATACCGCTCGACGGCATTCCAGCCGATGACGTGGCAACTGACACATTCCGGATCATAAATTCTTGGAGGAACCGATGTTTCCTCAAGCGATTTCCACGCTTTGGCATGTCCCGAATTTTTCCAGACACGATACGAATCTTCATGACACGATTCACATTTTGCCGAGCCGACGTAGCTTCCCAGCAGGGCGGCGTTGGGAGCCTGCACAGGTCGAATACCGAATGCGGCGAATCCTTTGTTGTCCAGTTCCGATTTGAGATTTCCCTGATAAAACCGCATGTTGTCAACGACATTCGGGTCGTTTTGGAATCGGGAATCAAGAGCCACCCGTTGATAACGAACCGGCGTTTTCGAGTCCTGATCGAAAAAACCGAGGACGATTGCAAATTTTCCTTTTTCCCCCACTTCGATCAGATATTGCGCCGGGTCGCTGTCCGAAGTTCTTCTCGGTGTTTCCGGAGGTTCGCTCGGGGAATCGGCACAAACAATCACGCCGAATTGGGGAAACGCTTTGGCAATTTCCATCGTTTCATCCATCGTGGCATGACTGATCAAGACCATCCAGTGGCAACGTTCCTTTTCCATTTGCGGCACGATTTTCTTCAGCCGTGCCACCGGATCGCCCAACACGATGTCCTGGTTGTTGATTTCCGTCTGCCAGGATTTTCCGATGACCGAGGTGACGCCGATTCGAAAACCGTTTCTTTCGATGATGCGAAACGGAGCGGTGCAAAGCGGATCGAATCCGAAAATCCCGACGTTTGCCGATGTGAAAACGCTCGGATTGTCCGGCGTGTTGGTCGTGTAAGCCAGCAAAACCTCGGCCGGGAGACGGAGATCGTTTCGCCCGATCCCGACGGCGTCATATTTCATTTCCTGGGTCAGCGACGGGGTGATCATGCTGCTGAATTTCAACTCTTCCTGTCTCCCGAAGCCTTTCACCAATCCTCCCGCATCCATCGCGACGACCGGCCAATTTTTCGCTTCAAGCTCTTTGAGAAAAGTGCTTCGGCGGCTCAGTCCCCCCTTCATTCGTGCAATTCCCGCGCAACCGCATGGTTCGACGTAACCGTCGAGAACCCCGGTAAAGACCAAAGCAAGTTTCGGTTTCTCCCACCCTTCAAAATAAACGCCGTTGGCGGTAATCGGGTCATAGTCGGCATCATCATTGCCGACGCCGTTTTGCAGTTTTTCCGCGGGTGATTTTTCCGGCGACGCAATTGTTTCCATTTTCGAAGTCGTATTCGGGGTCGCATCAACCTTCTCCGAAACCGCTGGAGCGACTTTGAGAACCGCCAAATTTCTGGGCAAATTTTCTGCAATTGCCCTTGTTTTCTGTGCAAATAACAGGGCTGTTGAAATTAGAGCAAAAAATATAAGGAAATTGCAATAAATAACCGGTATTTTTTTCATGAAAGTGGCAAATATTGTCATAATCAATCTGAAATTTACTATGTCAAGGACATGATTTACAGAAAAAGGCTTACAAAACGGAGCACGAAATCATACCAAACAATGAGCGCAAATGCCAGAGCAGTTCCTGGTCGATCGTCTCTGGAGCGATATGAAATCAAGAAAGTTTTTCGTAATTATGCTCAAAAAACAAACACCGAATGGGAACGTCGTTTTTCTTTTGTTGATGTTTCCACCGAATCATTTTTCCATTACAATAAAATAGAATGTTTTTTGTGATTCATCAACGGGGAAAATCATTATGCATCTCATTGAAGGCCAGTTGCAAAAGCCAATTGAAGGCGAAATTGTCATTGTCGTTTCCAAATTCAACAGCACGATCACGGAACGTTTGCTTGACGGAGCGATTTTCAAATTGAGGGAATGTCATGTCGCAACGGACGACATCACGGTTTGCAAAGTTCCGGGGGCGTTTGAACTGCCGGTTGTTGCCCGGCGTTACGCGGAGGAACCGGGAATTTTGGCCGTGATTTGCCTCGGAGCCGTCATCAAGGGGGAAACGTCTCACGACGAACACATCAACCGGGCCGTCAGCCTGGAGTTGGCTCGTATCGCTTCCGAAACCGGCATCCCGGTCATTTTCGGACTGTTGACGTGCAATACGGTCGAGCAGGCGATCGCCCGAAGCGGTGGTGCTGCCCAAAGCCATGATAAAACGACGGGAACATATCTCGGCAACAAAGGTTACGAAGCGGCGGAGGCGGCTCTCGAAATGATTCACCTGATGACGCAACTCCCCTCGTCGTCCCCTGGGCCGATCGGAGCACTTTCCGATATTGTTTCGCGAGTCATCGGCGGCGGCCCTGCGTTACAAGACAACGTGTATAACTCCCCTTTTCATTTTGATGACGAGGATGAAGACGATGAGGACGACGATGATGATTTTTTTGAAATACTCCCTCGAAAACGTGTTAAAAAAACGAAGAAACGGACCAAGTCCTCGAAGAAGGCAAAAAAACGCGGCAAAAAATAGTGTTGGATTGGAAAAACAAACAAAACGTCTTTTTAAAACAACAGCCGGGAACGCAGTGAGTGCAACGATACCGCAGTCGGCAGGAATGGTAGCCCGGCCTTGCCCAATCGCTCTGCGTTGCATGGCTTCCGTATTCAGCTTCAGGAATTTCACACCGTTTTGAGTAAAACAAAGTGACCGGTTTTCTCCATGATTCGGTCACTCCGCTCTGCTCATTCCCGGCTGCTGTTCTTGTGGAATGTTTCCCGGCGGATGCCAGAGACCACGTTTTTGAGATGAACCATTCATTGGAAACAAACAAGGGGGAGAGATTTTTCGAACAATAATAACAACGCGGTTGTCACAATGTAACTCTCAACATTTAACTGTGTTGCGAATAATCTGTTTTTTTGACATTTTTTGAAATTTACAAAAAATCAATTGAAAAGCACTGAAGAAATCGATATAATCGAGGCGAGAAATGTATTGGTGTTTAAGGAACGTTTGGAATATTCGACTCTGATCATTCCTCAAAAGATCATGACACACGTCATGAGATTGTCCCGAATGCGGCATTCCTTGCATTCGATTCTTAACACTTCCCGATGAATGCATTTTTATCACGGAAAATGGATGTTATTCCCCATATCCGCAATGAGCGTCATAAAACGCGAAGCAGGATTCAATATTTGCGCAATACATGTCCCGTTTTTATAAACAGTTTGATTTGGAGTTTCCCATGAGGAATGTTTTTGAAGCAATTTTGGAAACAGGTCACGATGAGGACTTTATCCCAGTTGTCACAGACGAGTTTTGCCCGACAGACGCCCCGGCGGGAAGTCCGGCGAAACTCGAAGTTCTTGCAGAACGTGTTCGTAAAGGACTCCCTCTTTGGCATCCGGAAGACCGTGTCGATTATGCCGGATTGACCGGTGCGGTCAGACCGAGAGAATAATTTCTCTTCGTTTTTCTGCAAAATGTGGTTTTTGCAAGATTTTTTTCTGTTGCGCTGATAAAAAACAAAACAGGCGGTTTTAATACCCCGCCTGTTTTGTTGGAATGAATCAATGATTCTTTGACGCCGTTATTCTTTAGGCGAGTCCCATTTGCTTTCCAGGAGCAACTCGATAAACTTTGACATGGCCGGGGTGAAAACCTTGCCCTGGCGGTGGATAATGCCAAGAGGCCGGATAATCTTGGGGGACGAGATCGGGACGCCGACCAATTTACCGAGTTTCACTTCGTTTCGAATGGCGTTGGCGGGCAAAATGGAACCCCCATGGCCAACTTCAATCGCTTGTTTGATCG
>JGI20166J26741_11475473_pt1 | contig 13095 bp, 11 predicted proteins | sample TergutCu122P5_FD_26741 | JGI IMG/M metagenome (IMG submission 26741)
TCCGGGGTCGTGACCAGCGAGTAGAAGTCGCAGTAGCCGCAACGTGAGGCGCAGAACGGCACGTGGATATAGAGCGCGAGCTCAGACATGCGCGCCCGCCCAGGCTTCGTACTCATCGAGCAACGCTCCCAGCTGCGCGAAGCCATCCGCCTGGTTGACTTGAGCCCTGAAGTAGCTTGCGCCCGGAAGTCCCGCCACGTAAGCGACCAGATGCTTGCGCAGGCGCCCAACGCGATCATCGCCGTACCACTCCTCAGTCAGGCGCACATGGCGCCGGATCAGCGCGAAGCGCTCAGTCAGTGGCGGCTCGCTTGCCCCGTTGATCTCGGCGAATATCCAGGGACGCCCGATCGCGCCGCGCGCTACCATCACGCCACTGACCGGCGTCTGCTCCAGTACCTGTTGCGCGCGCTCTGCCGTCAGGATGTCGCCCGAGGCGAAGACCGGCACGTCAAGGGCGTCAGCGACGCGCGCGACAGCTTCGTCGTCGCTTTCGCCGTGGTAGAACTGCGCCCGCGTCCTGCCGTGCTGGGTCACGAGCGCCGCGCCTGCCTCCTGCATCCGCAGGGCGAAGTCGACCGCGAGATCCTCGCCCGCCTCAAAGCCGATGCGCATCTTGACCGTACACGGTATCTGGTATGGTTTCAGCGCCGTGACCATCGCGGCAACGATCCGGGCTGCCAGCTCGGGCGTCTTCATGAGCGCGCTACCCTCGCCACGTTTGACCACCTTGGGCACCGGGCAGCCCATGTTGACGTCGATGAGCGCCAGATCCTCGCCCAACTTCTCCGCCACCTGCGCAGCTTGCTCTGCCATGATCTCCGGATCGGCGCCGAAGAGCTGGACGGCCGCCGGCGCCTCGCCGGGCGCCAGGCGCAGCAGGCGCTCAGAGCCGCTGCCCTGCGGGTTGTAGTGCAGGCCCTTGGCGCTGATCATCTCCGTGCAGGTCAGCCCTGCTCCCTGCTCTTTGCAGAGCTGGCGAAACGGCGCGTCGGACAGGCCCGCCATCGGCGCCAGCCAGACCGGATTTTTCAGCAGCGTATTAAGATCCATCGCGATCGCCTGAAAAGCCGACAAAGAGGACCGTCTTCCTTGTCAGGCTGTCAGCCCTTGTCACGCTAGGACAGCCGGTCGACCGTGCAGGCGTCGAAGATATCTTCGCCGGGGCGCGAGACCATGTGCTGGGCCAGCATGCGCGCGGTGATGTCGGACTCGTTGACCGCAGAGTCGACCCCCATCACCGGTGTGAACAGCCAGGCGTTCTTCGAGTTGTTGACGCGGGCAAGCACCTGCGGCACACCGTATTCCATCTTCGCGAGCGCCGCGATGATCAGGTTCGTCTCATCGGAGCCGGTGACACAGACGATGCTTTCCACCGATCTGATGCCCACACGCTCCAGAACAAGCGGGTCGGCCCCGTCGCCGAAGACCAGATGGTCCGCTTCTATCTCTGAGCGCAGCTTCTCATAACGCTCTCGACGGCTTTCGACCAGTGTCGCATCGTAGTCGTGTTCAAGGAGGCGCTGCGTCAGATACATGCCGACTTTCCCGCCGCCGATGATCAAGGTGCTCATACTCAGCTCACCCTTTCCATACCCAACAGGTCGCGCAGCTGCCCGATCGCCGTGACGTGCGCAGCCACGTAGAGCTGATCGCCTTCCTCTATGGCCAGGTCGTCTTCGGCAATCAGCGCACTGCCCAATCGCTCAACCGCGATCACCTGGATATCTCCTGCGATGTTCAGCTCGCTCAGCTTGTGGCCCATCAGAAGCGGGCTTGCCGCCACATGGAGGATCTCGATCCCGCCGTTGCCGCCAAGCGTCTCTATTACGTCGAGTTTCGAGTAGCTGAAGATATCAAGCGCTCGCTTGATCCCCCAGGAGATCGAGCCGATCGTCTGGATGCCCAAGCGCCGGTACACATCCGCCTTGTCCGGATCGTAGAGGCGCGCAATGACGGTCGGAACCTGGAAGACCTCATGCGCGATCCGGGCGGTCACCGCGTTGGTGTCGTCGCTTGAGGTGCAGGCGGCCAGTCCGTCGCTGCGCTCAATGCCCGCCTTGACCAGCGTCGCGCGATCGAAGCCCACCCCCTTGACCGTCAGACCTCGAAAGCTTGCCCCCAGAGACTCAAAGGTCTCCGCGTTGTGATCGATGACCGTCACGTCATGGTTTGCGCGATCAAGCGTCCGGGCCAGGCCTGCGCCCATGCGCCCGCAGCCGACAACGATGATCTTCATCGTCTATACCTCACTTTCTCTTATCGTAACGGGGAGCGCCACAGGATGAGTCCTTCGCTTCCGTTTTCTGATGATTGCCCGCAGGATGAACTTACGCAGCTCGTCAAGAGCAATCACAAAGAACGGGATGCAGAGCAGTGTAAGCCATTCGGTGATCCCCAGCGGCGCTGTGTTGAAGACTCCCTGCAAGAAGGGCGTGTAAGACAACAGCGCCAGCAAAGTGATTTCAACCCCCACGCCGATCAGTATAAGACGGTTGGTAAAGAAGCGCCGGTTAAAGGCCGATCCGGTCGCCGAACGGACGCCGAAGACCACGGCGATCTGGGCAAATACGATGCTGCCGAAGGCCATCGTCGTCGCCAGGCGATAGACCTCGGGCATAAACATCACGCCCTTGACCGTCGCGCCCGCCAGCGCGGTGTGTCGGGCGGGCCAACCATACAGCCACTGCACAAAGAAGAAGCCCGCCATACCCATCGTCGCTTCAATGGATCCGTACCAGCCGAAGGCCTTCAGCAGGAAGCGACGATTAAATATCCGCTCATCGCGCGCCCGCGGCGGACGATCCATCACGCTTGAATCCGGTTCCTCGGCGCCCAGACCCATGGCCGGGACCATGTCGGTGCCCAGGTCGATGGCAAGCACCTGCATGATCGTCAGCGCCAGCGGCACAAGTCCGCGACTGAAGAGGAAGGTGATCATCGGGGCCGCCTCCGCCACGTTGCTGTTGAAGACGTAGAGGGCAAACTTCTGGATATTGGCGTAGACCCCGCGGCCCTCCTCGACCGCGCCGACGATCGAGGCGAAGTTGTCGTCGGTCAAAATCATGTCGGCGGCTTCCTTGGCCACGTCGGTCCCCGTGATCCCCATCGCTACGCCGATGTCGGCTTTCTTGAGCGCCGGCGCGTCGTTGACGCCGTCACCCGTGACCGCAACAATCTCGTTGTTGTCCTGCAGCGCCGTGACCACCTGCAACTTCTGTTCAGGGGCAACGCGCGCGAAGATGACCTCGCCTTTCAGTGCCTCACGCAGCGCCAGCTCGTCCATATCCGCCAGCTCAACGCCGGTGATGACCTGCACGGCATCGCCCGTCACGATGCCGATCTTGCGCGCGATGCTCTCGGCGGTCAGTCCGTAGTCGCCGGTGAGCATGATGATGCGGATGCCGGCGCGGTGACACTTAGCGACAGCCTCGGCCACCTCCTGACGCGGCGGATCGACCATGGCGAGCAGCCCCAGGAAGCACATATCCTGCTCAATCAGCTGCGGCGTGTATTCAGAAAAGGCCGTCGGCAGATTGTCGACCCGGGAAAGGTCGCGCCGTGCCACCGCGAGCACGCGCAGACCCTGGCGCGCGTAGGCGTCGTTAGCCGCCATGATCGTCGCGCGATCCTCCTCGCTCAAAGCCTGCTCGGCGCCGCCGACCAACTGGCAGCTGCAGAGATCCAGTACTTCTTTCGGAGAGCCTTTACTGTAGGACATGAGTTCGCTGCCAACGCGGTGTATCGTTGACATGCGCTTACGGTCCGAATCAAAGGGAAGTTCGCGCAGCCGCAGCCGCGTCTGCCGCAGTTTCGAGAGCAGCTGTCCGCCTTTCTCCGCCGCCACGAGCAGCGCCGCCTCCGTTGGGTCACCCAGCACCGTGATCGTGGGATGCTCCGCGTCAGGCGCGACCAGACGCGCGTTACAGCAGAGCGCCGCGGCGGCCAGCAGCTCGCCCAGGTCGTCTGCGGCCACCGTCTCAGCGCCGGCGATCCCGCCCTTGCGCGCGTCGTAGCCCACGCCCGTGAACTCCAGGTCGTGGCCCTGAGTCCAGAGCGCGCTCACCGTCATCTCGTTTTGCGTAAGCGTGCCTGTTTTATCCGTGCAGATCACCGTCGTCGATCCCAGGGTCTCGACGGCGGAAAGCCGCTTGATAAGCGCGTGACGCTTGACCATGCGCTGTACGCCCAGGGCAAGAGACAGAGTCACCGTCGGCAACAGGCCTTCCGGTACGAAGGCTACCGTCATGCCGATGGCGAAGATGAAGGCGTCTTGCAGCGGCACCTTCGCGACCGTCTGTGCCAGGATAAACAACAGCACGCCGATACTGACCGCGAGTATCGTGATGCTGCCAGTCAGACGGTTCATCTCTTTTTGAAGCGGAGAGAGTTCGTCCTTGACGCCCAGAGTCATGCCCGCTATCTTGCCGAATTCGGTCTGCATGCCCGTCGCGTAGACCACCACCGTGCCGGTGCCCGCGAACACCGTGGTTCCCGCGAATACGAGGTCGCGCTGCTGAGTACGCAGCGCCTCGGCGACGGGCGCCCCCCGGGTCGTCTTGCGCACCGGACGCGACTCTCCTGTCAGCGTCGACTGATTCGCACGCAGGTCGTTGGCGGCGACCACGCGCGCGTCGACCGAGATCGCGTCGCCCTCCTCAAGCAGAACCACGTCGCCTACCACCAGCTCTTCGGCAAGAATCCGCACTTCCTTCCCGTCGCGCATCACGCGCGCGTAGTTGGGCAGCATCTGCCGGAGCGCCTCAGTCGCCTTGCTCGCGCGAAACTCCTGCCAAAACGAGAAGCAGCCGTTAATGAGATTGACCATCCAGACGGCGATGGCAAGCTCAGGCATGCGCCCGATCAGGGCGATGATACCAGCAACCCAGATAAGGATTGCCATCAGATGAGTGAAGTTCAGGAAAAATCTGACGATAAGCGGCGTACCTTTGGCCTCTTTGATCGCATTGGGACCAAACTCGATAAGGCGCCGCGCGGCCTCTTCGCTTGACAGTCCCCGGGGGGCGCTTCGCAACAGCCGATAGACGTCATCAAGAGGCAGATCTGCCAGCCCGTCTAACTCCTCTGCCTGAAGATCCGGACCGGTTAGCGTGCGTGGATCCATATGACCCAATCCAATCTTTACGAATCGACCTTCAAAAGGACCATGAAGGCCTCTTGGGGGATCTCGACCTGTCCGATGCTTTTCATCCGCTTCTTACCCTCTTTCTGCTTTTCCAGCAGCTTGCGTTTGCGCGTGATGTCACCGCCGTAGCACTTCGCGAGCACGTCCTTGCGCATCGCCTTGACGTTCGTGCGCGAAAGCACCCGGCTGCCCACGGCCGCCTGGATCGGCACTTCGAACATCTGGCGCGGGATGATCTCCTTGAGCTTCTGCGTCAGCGCCAGCCCGCGACGATAAGCGTCGTCCTTGTAGACGATGAATGACAGCGCGTCGACGGCATGTCCCGCCAGCAGAATGTCGAGCTTCACCAGCTCGCTTGTCCGGTAGCCGGAGAATTCATAGTCAAGGCTCGCGTAGCCTTTGGTACGACTCTTGAGCTGGTCGAAGAAGTCCAGGATCAGCTCGGAGAGCGGGATCTCGTAGTGCATCTCGACCGTGTTGGGGCCGAGGTACTGCATGTTGACGAAGTTGGCGCGTCGCGACTGGGACAGCTCCATGACCGCCCCCACGTAATCCGGCGGCACGAGGATCGTGGCCTTGAGGTAGGGCTCCTCAATATGCTCGATGTCGTTGGGATCGGGCATGTCCTGAGGCGAGTGGATCGAAAGCATCGCGCCTTTTTTCGTGAAAACGTGGTAGGACACGCTGGGCGCGGTAGCCAGAAGCGAGAGATCGAACTCGCGCTCCAGGCGCTCCTTGATGACCTCCATGTGAAGCAGCCCGAGGAAACCCACCCGGAAGCCAAAGCCCAGCGCATGACTCGTCTCCGGCGTGTAGGAAAGCGCCGGGTCGTTGAGCTTGAGCTTGTCGAGCGCGTCGCGCAGCTCGGGGTACTGATCGCCGTCGATGGGAAAAATGCCCGCGTAGACCATGGGTTTGATGGCGCGATAGCCCGGCAGTGCATCCGTCGCCGGACGGACAGCCAGGGTGATCGTATCGCCCACCGTCACGAGCGCCGGATCCTTCAGTCCTGTGATCAGATAGCCGACCTCGCCGGTGCCAAGCGCGTCCAGCGGCTGAGGCGCCGGACGCCGCACGCCCACTTCCTCGACCTTTGCCGCAGCGCCCGTAGCCATCATGCGGATGTCGACGCCCGTAGCAACACTGCCTTCCATGACGCGAATGAGCGCGACCACGCCGCGGTACTCGTCGAACCAGGAGTCGAAGATCAGCGCGCGCAAGGGCGCGGTAACCTTCGCGCCGCCAGCCGGCGCTGGAATCCTGCTGACGACCGCTTCAAGCACCTCGCGGATGCCCTCGCCGGTCTTCGCGCTGACGAGCAGCGCATCTTCTGCCGGGATCGCGAGGCCCTCCTCGATCTCGGTGCGCACACGATCGGGCTCGGCGGAAGGGAGGTCAATCTTGTTGATGACAGGGATGATCTCCAGGTTCGCGTTGATGGCGAGCAAAGCGTTGGCGACGGTCTGTGCCTCGACGCCCTGGGCCGCATCGACCACAAGGATGCAGCCCTCGCAGGCCTGCAGAGAGCGACTGACCTCATACGTGAAGTCCACATGCCCCGGCGTGTCAATCAGATTGAGTTCATAGGTCTGCCCGTCGTCGGCGTCGTAGAGAACGCGCACCGCCTGAGCTTTGATCGTAATGCCCCGCTCTCGCTCGATGTCCATGCTGTCGAGCAGCTGATCCTGCATATCACGCGCCTGCACGGTATGCGTAAGTTCCAGGATACGATCGGCCAGCGTGGACTTACCGTGATCGATGTGAGCGATGATCGAGAAGTTGCGGATGTGAGCGGTATCTGCCATAACCTCCCTATTATAGCCGAGGCCGATATGTTATAGTAGTTGAGCTTGACAATTCCCACTGCCGGGCACTGAATTTATTGAAGGAGAACGTACGTGGCAAACATCAAAAGCCAAAAGAAGCGCAATATCACGAACGAGAAGGCGCGTCTGCGCAATCGCTCGATCCGCGCGGCACTCAAGACCGCGTCGAAGAAGGTTCACGCCGCCGTTGACGCGGGGGAGCAGGCCGCGGCCGTCGCCGCCGCCCAGATCGCCTGCCGCGAGCTTGATCGTGCCGTTACCAAGGGCGTCATCCACAAGAACCAGGCCGCAAACCGCAAGTCCGGCCTGATGAAACTGGCCAACAGCACCGATGCCGTGGCCGCTGACAGCGCCCAATCCGCTCCGAAGAAAGCGGCCCCGAAGAAGCCGGTCGCCAAGACACCGGTCAAGAAGACGGAGGTCGCGGAGAAACCGAAAGCTAAGAAGGCTTCCGCCAAAAAGGCTGAGGCTGAAGAAGTTGAACAAGTCGATGAGCCGACTGAAGATGCCGAGGAGACTGACGAAGCGTAAAGCTTTCGAGGATATCGTGCATCGATGAGCCCGCCTTGCGCGGGCTCATTTATTAACAAAACGCGATGATCCAGCGCTCGAAAGCCAGGCGCTTCAGTTCGTCCGGACTCGACTTCATCGTCGACTCAACCTCCGCGTAGTCGCAAAGTGCGTCGCGCAATTTCTTCGCGTCGTGCGCACGCGCCTGTTGCAGGATCGACTTCGTGCGCCAGCTGAGGTTGGGCGGTAACTTGAGCTCTTCGGCAAGCGCAGACGCAGGATTGGCGACCCCTTCGTCAATGAGCGAGCGCGCCACGATGAGCTGGCGCACGGTGCGCAGGGCTGACGATCCCAAGGCGGGCAGAGTTGAGCCCTGATCGAGCGCGCGACCCACGAGAGCAAGCGCCTCGGCGCAGCGGCGCTCGGCAAGCGCGTCGGTAAACTCCCAGCTTTTCACTTCGGCCGAAGCGCCGACGACCTCGGCGATCACCTTGCGCGTCACCTTCTTGTCGGAGCTTGTGTCAACATAGGCCGCCACGGTCGCGATCGCCGTCGAAAGCGCGTTCAGATCCTCGCCCACCAGATTGACCAGCGCCTCCGGCGCCGCAGCGTCAGTCGTAAGCCCACGCTCGGTAAACAGGCCCCGGACGATGCCGGGCAGCTCGCGGCGCTTGGGCGCTTTACGATCCAGCACGGTACCGCCCGCCGCGATCGCCTTGTAGAGCTTCGTCACGCGATTGAGCTTCTCACCCACTAAGCACAGTATCGTGGTCGGCGACGGAGCGCGGGCGTAGTCGGCCAGCAGGTCAAGTCCCTCCTTCGTCAGCTTCTCGATACGCGTCACGACCACCAGGCGCAGTTCCCCGATAAAGGGCAGGGTATTGGCCGCGGCGACAACCTCGGTCAGATCGGCGGTCTCCGCGTCAAAGGACTCGTAGTTGAAGTCGAGGTCAACTCCCATCTCCACCACGCGCGCGCGCAGACGATCCAGCGCCTGGTCACGCAGAAAGACCTGGTCGGAGGTGATGAGGCACAGCGGTTTGAGATCAGTTGGAGCCATGCCTACTATCTTAGCGTATCGGGCGACAAGCAGGAAAACAACTGATTCATTAGAGGACAATATGATGGCCATACATCATACAGCGCCCGGTTCATACTCATGAGACTTGTTGTTTGAGCCGCTCTGCGATCCATACTTTGATGACTGATTGGCGGGTGACACCGATCCGTCTGGCCTCAGTATCAAGCGACTCAACCATCCAAAGAGGAAAGTCGACATTGACTCGCTTTGACTCCTGATTCGGTTGTCGAGCTGAAGCTACCTCAAGATAGGAAGAGACATCCTTTCCCTCATCGAACTTTTTATCGAACTCTCTTGCTCTCATAGATATCGACCTCCTTCTCATGTGAGCGTCTTACGGAGATGATTCGAATGTTCTCTTCGCGATAGATGATCACTGCCGAGTAGTGCTTATTCTCCATCACTCCGATTACAAGATACCGTGGTTCATCGACGGTATGTGCCGGGATTTCGATCAGTGATTCGTCGTCCCATAAACACTGAGCTTCAATGAAATCGATACCATGCTTAACTTTGTTGGAACAACTCTTATTCGAATCAAATTCAAAGAGCATCCGGATTCCTTTCCGGTATATAAAAATTATACCATTATTACTATTGCCGATGTAAACTCCACGCTCTATTCCTCCCTGTCAGAACGGCACCAGTACGGGGCCGTCGAGGTCGGTGCGCTTGCTGAGGACTTTGTGCTTTTTCAGAAAGTTCAGCGTTTCGGGGCGCGGATGCCCGTAGCGATTGTTAAGCCCGCAACTGACGATGACCAGCGTCGGCGTCAGTCGATCCATGAGCGCGTCACTGAGCGAGACAGCGCTGCCATGATGGGGCGCCTTGAGCACATCGACATGCGTGATAGATGCAGCTGTCAGCGCGGCGCTCACGGTGGGGGCCTCCGCATCGCCGGAAGTCAGCAGGGTGTCGGTTGGCACAGGATCCTGAGCCTCGGGCAGCTCGTCGGTCAGAAGCGTTGTCAGACAGGACTCATTTGCATCCACGTCGCTCAGCTCCGCGCGCGGCCAGATCGCCGTGATCCGAATGTGTCCCAACAGGAAGCTCTGCCCGGCAAGCATCCCGGTGAGCGGCGTACCCAGGCGCGCAGAGATTGCCGTGAGCTGCGCAGAGCGCTGCGCCCCCTCGCTCACGTAGATATGCGTAATATGAAACGAGCGGTCAAGCGCCGATGCTCCCCCGACATGATCGGCGTGGCCGTGCGTAAACAGCACGAAATCGAGGCGGGTGACCTTCTGCGCGCGAAGCTGTTCCTTGAGCGCAGCAGGGCTCGGTCCGGTATCGATGAGGCCGATATGCCCATCGTCGCGTACCAGCAGCGCGTCGCCCTGGCCTACGTCGAGCACTACCACGCCGCGCGTCAGCGACGGCGCGCCGGGACCTGTCAGGGGAACTGCGGCGAAGAGTACGAAGACTGCCAGCGCAAAAGCGCCCAGTCGCCGCGCGCGCGCCGGCGTCGGACGGATCCAGAGGATCCAGAGCAGCGCGATCAGTACACAGAGTCCCGCCAGTACGGCGGCAGGCAACGCGCTGGTCGTCAGAGCCGCCCAGCTCAGCTGGGACAGCCAGCTGCTCAGATGTTCGAACACCACCCCTATCGCTAAGGCTACCCGAAAGCAAAACTGTCCCAGCGGAGCAGAGATAAGGCATAAAAGAGCTCCCAGCAAGCCCGCCACGAGCATAGCGGTGACCAGCGGCGCCAGAAGCAGGTTCGCGAGCGGGGCTACCAGAGAAACCAGACCAAAGACGCCGGCTGAAAACGGTAGAATCGACAGGTTAGCGGCAAGCGTCATACCGAAACCTTCAGCGACAAGCTTTGCGGGACGCGGCAGCAGGCAACGCAGCCAGCGGCTGAAATAAGCTCCGAAGAGCGTAATGCCAACAACAGAAGCAAGCGCAAGCTGTACGCTGAGCGAAGAGGCCAGCAAGGGATCGATCAACAGTATCACCGTGACACTGAGCGCAAGTGCAGAGAGCGCATCGCTGCGCCTGCGCAGCAGCAGCGCCGAAAGCCCGCAAACAAGCATGCCGTACGCGCGCAGGGTCGCAGGTTCGGCGCCTGTCAGCAGGGTGTAGAGCGCCGCAGCCGCAAGCGCCACGAGGACGGATTGTCGTTTGCTCAACTTCGTGCGCCGCAAAGCAAAGTAGCAAAGCGCTGCTATGAGCGCTATGTGAGAGCCTGATATCGACAGAAGGTGCACCAGCCCCGTACGTTGCAACACGGCCTGCATCTCGCTTCCCGTATAACCTCGCCGGTCCCCCAGTAGCGTACCGCAGAAAAATCCTCTCAGCTCGCCGCTGACCGGAAAGCTCGTCTTCGTCGCACGGATCTGTGCTGCCACCTGTGCCCGAAAACGCAGCAACACGCCCTGAGGACCTCGCTGCCAGACAGGCGGTCCCGCGCGGGAAAGCGGAAGCGTCGCGACTACTCCCTGATCCAGAAGAAAGACGCGCTTCTCATCGGGTTCGAGCGCGCGCAGTACTCCCCCCAGCGTAAACTCCTGCCCCCGCTCCAGATCGATGGTATCTGCACTTGAGAGCTGCGCCTGCAGGCCGCGCAGACGACCGCTGATCACCTGCGCGGTCACCGTTGATCCATAGACTGAACTGCGCGGATCGTCAGTGATACGAAGCAAGAACCGCTGATAATGCGCCGGAGTCAAGGCGCGCGTCTGTGCAAACAGGCTCTCGTAGCGTAGCGATCCGAGCACGATCCCACAGATCAGCATCAACAGCACCAACAGGCAGAGGCGCAGCACTGCCCGATGGCGAAGCAGGCCAGCCAGCAGATCCAGCGCCAGAATTCCTGCAACCACACCCTGAGACGCCGGACTCTTGACTGTTCCAAGCAGCAGCAGCTTTGCCGTCGGCAACTCACCTGCCAACCAGACTCGGTGCGCAGCTGCAGCCGCCAGCAACTCGCCTGACAGGAGCGCGAGCACCATCCACAGCGTCAGGGGAATCTGTGGTCGCGGAGTCGCGCGTACCTGCTGCCACTTCGGATGGAAGGTGACACGGCGCATCAGGGAGCAGCGACCAGATCTTTGAGCGCATCGAACTTCTTCTGGCCGATGCCGGAGACCCGCATCAGGTCCTCCGGCGAGGTAAAGGGGCCGTTTGCCGCGCGATCCGCAATGATCTTCTGTGCGGTAGCGGGTCCGACGCCCGGCAAGGTATCCAGGGCCTGTGCGTCAGCGGTATTCAGGTTGATCTTACCGCCCGCTGCCTGGGCGAAGCCCCCCGTCGGCGCCACGGCAGCCGTACCCGCGCTTGCTGCAGCTGCCGCGCTCTGATCGACCACCACATGCACGGTTACCGTGGTCTCAACCGGTTGCACCGCCGCTGACACCGGCGCACTTGCTCCTGTAGCTACCGGCGAAGCGGAAGTTTGAAACATACCGCTGCGCACCAGGCCAAAACCTGCCAGTAAGACAAACAGCACGCCTGCGACCAGCGCCGTACGGAGCTTGAGTTGCCTCAGTCCGATCTTGTGCGCCAGCTCGTTACAGAGTCGGCGCGTCCGTAGCTGCAGCTGACTCGGCGTGCGCGGTGGACAGGTCAGGTAGCGTTCAAAACGTGGGTTATCCATAGGAGCCTCCTGTATGCTCGTCGTTGCCTGCGACGACCATAGCAGAGACCCCTTAGAGGACTCTTACCTGAACCTTACCCAGAAATCCTGACCAGAGGAAACAGGCCCCTGACCTGCGCCGGAGAAATTTCAGAAAGAACGCCCTTCACAGAAACTACACGACTATCGTGACGATCCTGCCCGGCACCACGATCAGCCGCTTGATCTCGCGGCCTTCAAGCGCCCCCAAGACAGCCTCGCGCGCCGCGGCCTCGACGCGCGCCTCGTCGGCGTCGCTTGCCACGGTGATGCGCGCGCGCACCTTGCCGTTGATCTGCACCGGCAACTCGATCGTGTCAGTAACCGTCAGCGCCTCGTCGTAGTCCGGCCACGCCTGGTTGTGCACCGATTCGTCGTGGCCAAGCAGAGTCTGCCACATCTCCTCGGTGATATGCGGCGCGATCGGCGCGAGCATCAGCACGAGGCGCTTTAGAGCGTCCGTATAGACGGCACGGCTGCGTTGAGCAGGCTCCGTAGCATTGCTGTAAGCATAGAGCGCGTTGGTGAGTTCCATCAGTCCGGCGATAGCGGTGTTGAACTGGAAGTCCTCGATGTCGACGGTGACTTTCTTCGTCAGGCGATGCGCCTCATGAATCAGCGTCCGGGCCGCCTCGGTCTCACACGACGCCGCGTCCTCAGAGTAGCTCGCCGCATCCTCGGCACAGTGTGCCGCCAAAGTCCAGACGCGCTTGAGCCAGCGGTGTGCGCCGGCCACTCCCTCCTCTTCCCACTCCAGATCCTTCTCGGGCGGGGCCATGAACATGATGTAGGTGCGCATCGTATCAGCGCCGTATTGCCCGATGACCGTCTCGGGCGCGACGACGTTGCCCTTCGACTTGCTCATCGTCTCGCCGTTGAGCTTGACCATGCCCTGGGTGAGCAGGTTCGTGAAGGGCTC
>JGI20166J26741_11475585_pt1 | contig 13093 bp, 10 predicted proteins | sample TergutCu122P5_FD_26741 | JGI IMG/M metagenome (IMG submission 26741)
ATTCATTCATTCTTCATTTATTTGCTGCGTATTTAATGAGACTATCAGTATCTCAAAACTATACAACATTTAACAATTCTATGATCACACTTAATGAAGTGAATCAGTAACACCCAACCCTTTAATCTTATCTAATCTGAATTATAATGCAAATTTTACTGTATTGAAATAAAATCTTACAGGAAATTTTGGCCACTTTTACAATTCTGATGCTCAAGAAACTTATTACCAACTGCATCTCAGTCTTTTTACATGATGTCTGCTAATGAACAATGTTAACATTCAAAGCAGATTTAATTACAATGAGGTAAGATTTTTATTTTTACCGCTTACTGTATGGTGACATCACAGTTATAGTTTCAAATATGATCATGTATGGTTTATATTTCAAAACAAAGAAAACTGCTCATATGAAGAAGAATAATCTTTATGATTGTCACAGAAAGCTCAGTACTTTTGCTTGGTGAAGTTTCAATTCCAGTGTTTGAATCCATTGTCTACATCAAAATGACACGTCACAAACTAAAGTATACATTTCTTTCACTTCTTTATTCTGCCATTACAGTGTTCAAAGAATACAAACTTAGTTCATGAGAAGAGGTAACTTCCTTTGTCACAACTGGAATAAAGTTTTCCCAATTTAAGAAGTTCAATGGTTTTTTATAACTCCAACATATAATATTTACAGTTGTATTTACAAGTAATATGGTTTGCTTTATCAATACAACATCTGGCATAAATGTTTTGATGACTTTTAATACTCCATTATGTTGGCTGTCTAGGACTTTAGGTTAATATTACTGATGAAGATAGAAATCCAATATCTTATGTACAACATTTATATTTTCTTAACAGTAAACATTTTCAAGGGATTACACATTAGCATCCCATTTGGCTTCTTACAAAGTATGACAAGATAAAAAATTCACGCATACATCAAACATTTTGAGTAATTTTGATTTACCAATTTCATACTCCTCTAATAAAAAATCATAAATCAGACAAGTGAGCATAGTATATTACACTTTAAAGTAATTACAACACATGGAAAATCAGAATTAATAAAAAGAAAACTGTTTATTACAAGACATGGAAAATCTGAATTTATAAAAAGAAAAATTTTATATTTGAGTTTCTGTGCACATAAGTCTATAATATATAATAAATCAACAAGATGCAACTCTGGCAGTATTGTGTATGCTCTACATGTTTCGGATGCAAAGGGCATCCGAAACATGTAGAGCATAGTTGTAGTTGTTAATAAACACAATACTGCCAGAGTTGCATCTTGTTGGTTTATTATACATTATTACAAGAAAAATGTTTATTGACTCCCGTGTCCATTGGCTAAACACTGTATGCAAAATGTAATGATGAAGTAGAAGTATTGAAGTTACAACAGTTTTAGTTCCTGCCAAAATTAAAGCTACTGGGTTAAAAAATAACAATAATTTGGCCTCAGGAACAAAACTTGAATTGAAAAATGCTCTATGATGTCTTTTGTAAAAACATGAATATATATTTTTCTTTCTGTTCAGGATTCAGTTCTCTTATTCTGAAGGAGGTACATTCACCACAGAATATCAAACAAGTACTTTACTCCATGCTTAAGTCCAAGATCATACAAAAACAAAAATTTATTTTAATCAAGTAACCTTAGGGGATGTTTACAAATGATGTAATTTCAAACTTCATTATGATATATGATGTTGAAGGTAGTAAAAATTCACTTGACATAACATAGAGCAAATACACTCTAGTGTGAAACGCTGTGCCACAATGCAGACAGTTTTTTTGTTAGCCTCCCACTGTGAGGGGAAAAATGAAGTACTAGGAGACACACCTGTTCCATTAGCAATTTGTTCACCACAAATTTCACATGGACTTGCATGGGACAAATTGATACTGGAACAGCTGTGTCTCTGAGTACTTCATTTCTCCCATCAGTATCAATCCACCAATGCCTCATACTCATCCATCATTCATCTACCAGTGATACTATACAATATTAGCAATGGGCAGCATCACTGAATAAGATACTTGCCACTACTAGCCTTCAATGGTAATCACAGTACACTGCATATATAATTTATTTGTTACCTGTTACTCTTTGTAACTTCACTTTATACATACTTCATTTCATGCATAAATTGCTCGTTGCCTGAAACACTATGCAACTTTCCTTCATCCCTGCTTCTATTAAGTATTCAGCAACTGACATCTTTCAATAGCAAGTCAAAGTATTGGGCAGAACTTTCTTAGTCTATTTGAAATTACTGCACTTACAAATAAAATATTGTTCCCATATGACTTGGACTTTCAAGAATAATAAAATGTTTAATAATACAGACAGCCAAAATCAGTGATAACTTGGATGATGATGATGATGATGATGATGACTGTGGTGATAATGTAATTATGCAGAGTAATATGTATTGCAGTGAAGATGAATATATGGTAATAGTGATGATGCTTTACGTCAGGTCATTTCATACACTCATCCAACTGTTTTCAACAAAAAAAAAAGTTTACTTTCAATATCACTGCCAACAACAACAATTTCAGAAACATACAGTATCCATGTTGCTGACTTTCTTATATACTGGGCAGACTATGTTACTTACTTTTAAATATTAACATTGCCACAGAAATATGGAAATATGATCTGTATATGGTGCACAGTGAGAATAACTGGGTATGTTGCAAACTGTGAGTTACCCAATTAGTAGGGCAACACGTACCACATTTCCTGGCCCATAAGACGCACCGGCCCATAAGACGCACCGGCCCATAAGACACACCGTTATTTTCGTTAGAAATTTTAGAAAAAAATAATGATGAGTGTATTTTAATTTTAGTAATTTATTGGAAGAAAACAGGATTATTACATACCAAAGTTAGCAACCATAATATAATTTATTCATCATAGAAACCCAGAAAATCATCGTCACTGCCACTAAAATCATCTTCATGGTTGTTTTCACCATCTCACGATAAAGATGTTGTGTAGTAGATGTAAGTGTATTTATAAGTCATACTTACCCTCGGCGCATAAGACGCAGGTCGAATTTAGGTCACATTTTTTGGGGAAAAAAGTGCATCTTATGGGCTGGGAAATACGGTATACACCTGCTGTAGCTTTGTATTTGACTTCTGAAATGAAATCAGATACAAAACAGTTGCAGTCATCAAGTCTGCTTCAACTATGTACTATCTGTTGCTTGACTGAAGCTGCTGAGGTTTGCGGCAGAATACACGTCTATATTCCACAGCAAGATAATTCATATATATCATGAACCAGTGAGTTTAATTACAAAATTAATATGAACACTTGAAGGCTGCAGAATACCAAATATATCTTCAACTTCTTCAAAACTGGATTGTGATACTCATTAACTTTCAGACTGTAAAGCAAAGTACCTTCATAAGATAAATATACAGTTATCAAAATATTCAGACAGGATACATCATTATTTGATGGTGCTCTACTGCGTTAGAACACCTTGTATGCTGGTACATAGTTTCCATTTTTTTGAGGAACTTGCTGCCTTCACCTCCACTTCTACCTCACAGACAGAGACAGCATATACCTTTAACATGCTGTTAATCACCTACCAATCTACATGTTATCACAACCCAGAAGACCATAATCCAGATAGTTACCACTATAAACACCTCAGATTTCACACACCTGAGTTTATCACGAACACAAGTACTACATGTAACACCTCAGTTGCAATAGTTTCTTGTGGTTTCGTAAATAAACTCCAAATCAGATTTTTATAATGTAATAACATGTGGTTCAACATCCTGAGCTAATGCAGCATCTCTTCCATAGACATATTAATTAACTGAATTCATTATGAAAATTACTGCATCTCCCACTGTCAGTGAAATCTACACACAGTGGTCACTTTAGTTCAGAGAAAACAAGTGTGGAAAGATGTTCTCCAGATTAGAGACATGTAGTACTGTACAAATGCATTCTTTGGAATTCTACCTACTTCACTGGACTCATGGTTCTTTTACTGTGAATAAATATAATGTAGTGGAAAAACACTGATTACACTGCATTTAATCAAAATAGGTTTCATTTTGTTATCTCTGTATTTTTATGTTTTATTATCTTGGATTTTAAATATGTTTGTCACTTAGCATGACAATAAGAAGGCACAATGTTTTGCTAAACTGTCAGAGTAAACTGTCAATAAAGCAGGGACACTTTGCAGTCAACAAATTAATCTATCAAACAGGAGTGCCGTGTTAATCTGCGGGTGTGTTATGCCTAGACTGTAGATTCTAGAATTAAAGTAGTAAGCGTAATTGACATGTTGATGTGATAATAATTGTGTGTGTGTGTTATACCATATTATATTCTAGATTCTAGAATTAGTGGTAAACAGAAATGCCATGTTGATATGACAGTAACAACAGATGTGCTATAAAAGGTTCTAGAATTACGTTGGTTAACAGTGTCTTCTGATATGCTAGTAACAGCAGCTGTGTTATACCTATAATCTAGATTCTAGAATTAAAAAAATTAAATATATATCTCACCAACATAAATCTTTTACAGAGTACCTCTCTGAACTAAATTGAACTCTTTGATATCCAGTCCTCTTTCTTCATCTGTTGCTTGTTATAGTCTATTGCCATTCATAAAACATGATATGAATATGGCATATAGACTTGTTCACATTACCTTCCAGTATCTTCCCACTAAAATGTATTTCAATGGTCAATATCACTTACCATTCACTTCCTTCCAGGAACTGATTATATAACATCTCTAACACAATCTTTCTTCCTCAATAAGAGTAACAATGTAATTATAAATCCCATGTTGTGGTACTAATGCAGAAATTATTTTTTCACATATTTCTTTGAATATTCGACACAAAAAGTGTTATAAAACATCCCTATAAGATGTACATACTTTATGACACACGTACAGATTTTATCATGCGTCATTTATTTAAAAAAAACTATGATGTTAAAATCGACTTCATGTAAAACAGGGATTTTCTTTCCCTCAAACCAAAATGTAAAGTTTCTTCTTCAGTTTGAGCATAGTTCACAACGGCAGGACATTGGAATTCATCTGGTACTTCTGAAGTTGAAACATGCAGACATGTGGACAAATATACACCCATAAGTATGACCTTCCTGAAATCATGTTGAATTCCTGTGTTCATACATAGAATGCATAAAATTGGATCAAGTTCTGCAGGTAACCAATTTAAAAATTAAATATAAATTTAAATCTCCTGAAGCCCATTACTTCTTTCTTCCCAAAGTTCTTGATTCAAAGATATGACACCTAAATTTCACACGTGAAGGGCAAAGCACGATTCATGGGCATGTCACTCTCTTTCCATTAGTCACTGTTCTGTAACTCTTAACCAAGGCCACATAGCCAAGGATAAATCAACCTATGTAAAGTAGACTCTAAACATGTGATGTAGAGGCCATATTGTAATTACTGCCTATACCTTAAAAAATTTGAGAAGGTTAAGCAGCTGTCATTATGAGATACTGGAATACACAAAAGTCCTGCAGGGTTGAAATAAGTCACAAAGTTGTGAAGGTGTGGCATGAAAACACTGTATGCATACAAGGTTGATGATGAAGACTGAAATTATGTGATCACGAATACAAATTTTGTGCGTCATGTTGTAGTTCATATAATTCAATTTCCACTACATTTCATTCACTTTACAACATTGTGTACCAATATATACATACATAGCACTACATGTTTTGGTACAGCCATACCACCATCACACACACATGCATTGTGGCACTAAATACGTTCATATTAAAACTACACTGATGTTTAAAGATAAACATTACAAAATCTGAGAGATTAAGGATTAATTAAAAATCAAAACAGAACTCCTACAATTTAAGGAGAACTGTGTGAAATTTGGGAACTACCCCAATATGATAGACCAGTAATTCTGCTCACACCGGATGATAATACAGCTGTACTGAAACACACAGCATTACATACATACACACTGGTATACAAAGCTGTCAAGTGACTGAAACTTACAGTGGAAATTGAATTATGTGACCATATTTTAGAGGGTTGAACAATGTATACATGCAACAGCTTTGGACACCCCCCAAAGTATGGTCATCTTAGAGAACTGGTTACTTTTACAGGATTTAGTGTATATTCCTTTAAACAATCTATTACTATTACTATTTGTTCTAAAAAAGAATTAATTCATATGATCTGTTACTGACTTCAGAATACAACTACATACACATTTACACAGCAACTCAGTAATTCTCAGTCGTAACATATGATGACATTGCATCAACCCAGGAATGCCATGAACCAACTTGACACATAAACTGTACACTAAAGGGCAAAATATAAGTTAATGTCTCAGTAGAAGACATGAAGTTGATCCCCACAACACTGGTCTGCACAGCATGTCACTGTTGAATGAACATTTACATCATCAGGGGTGCCCAAATGTCAGTAACTGTCACTTCGGTAATGCAATTCAAACACCTTCACACACTTATTTGGATCTCATAATTCCTATATGCCATACAAATACAACCTGCAATTATTTCAAACATAAAAAAATTCACTAAACCAAGTAAAAAATTCAGAAATATTCTCTATAAAAATAAAACATACTACTTAATTTTTATCAAGCCTGTTCAGTAAAAAGTGATTTATTACTTCTGTCCACTTTAATCATTTAAAACAACAATCTGGGTCATGAAACCATGACTGCATAACAAGTAGAAACCCCAGATTATGCTGTGTCATTTTAATAAAACTTCTTACAAGACAGACTTCACATTGGGTACCCCTGAGCTGAAATTGTAGCTTGTCACTGAACCACTCAACCTAATGTGTGTAGGTCTTCCATTTCTCAAGACAGATTCCCAAATCACGCTTGCTTCATGTGAGGCCGAAAACAAGAAAGAAGCCACACAGTGTACATGACGAAAGTTATTGCAAGTGCAATCACTGCATACATGAAGACATTTAACTCTGGCTGACGGAAACGATTCTTGCGCAACCACTCCAGTACCTCATCACCTGAATTCATGTTACCTAAAATACACACACACACAATCATCAGTGTAAAAAGCATTAATCTGAAAGATGCTGACACATCTGTATTTGTAATTGTTCGAAAGAGCAGAGGACCAAGCAGGTAACACCATGTGAAGATAGACACAAACAGACACAAATAATGAGAAGAAAAGAGACATAACTTTAAGGAATTGACCTATAAATTTGTAGCCCAATGGATAAAAATCTTCAAGGATTCTGGTCTTCTGGGATGTTACATTGTGTAGTGGGTAACAGTCCAACATTTTGAAGGAGAAAATCATCTTCATCTTCAGGTGATGGTAGGTCCAGAGATCAAGTTTAATTTACTTGCTATACTGGGTAACATCCCAGAAGAATCATAATCCTCATCTTCAATGCCAAGAAAATCTCAATTTCAAATCTAAAATCATTCACACACCAATCTTTAACTTCTGAAGGACAAAGTCAAAACAGTTCAACCAGAAATCTGCAGCCTTCAATCCACTTCTCACAAAGGAATTTGTTTGCCTTAAAAGTAAACAGTGTAAAAATACATAAGAATAACTTGAACACCTATCCATGCAATAACAATCAGTAAGTCTTACACTGTACCAGTTCTGCAATAAAAATCAGACTATTATGTAAGGTTCATAACTAGTAAAATATGTACAAATAAAATGTATCATATGCCTTGAAGCAAAATGGCATCTTACCTCCACAAAAATTTAAATTATTGATAGTTCCATATTACTTACACAATTTATTCATCAGCAGTCACTATCTGCTGACCGTAGTTAACATACTGACTAAATGCAACCAGTGACAGCATTATGAATTTTGAACTTCATAAATTTCTTTATGACATTTAGATTGATAATGCCATAATAAGGCCACATAATCTCATAGGTGTTTACAAACATTTGGGAAAATTTTCCACCCACATCTTCTACCCTTAAGATGCAGGCACAACATTCTTTCAAAACGTTTGTAACCACCTGCAGAACTACACAGCTTTATGACCAATAACACAAATATCTAAATTTCACTGCCATGGGAAACTCAAATCTTTTCTTACAGCTTATTGCAGTGCCATGGAAAATGCATGCATCAGACCCAGTAGTTCCAATTTTTTAACTATTCAACTAAATAAAATTATCAGTACCAAAATGCTAAACTACAGAAAATGTTAAGTATTGATAATTATATGTCATACTGGCCATTAAGCAGTCTCATAGTGCCAGGATAGTGTGTAATTAACCGTTTGGTAGAATTAAAATAGCGCACAATCACATTGATGTAAGCATGGGTTGCACACAGTTTAACTGTACTGATATCACACAACACATCCATGCCACACAGAATGTTAGAAAAGAAAAATTACAGGATCAGCTGGAAGGGGAGTTTATTATCCATACACAAAAGTGATAGTGAAACTGGCAGGACATAATGAGTTTTGTTAGGTCTCAGGTGAGCTGCATGTAGGATCTAAGACACTTAACACACCACACAACAAATTCTAATGTCTGAGTAGTTACAAGATTATCACATAAAGTTATGTGTGATTTGAGGCCTTTGCTCTTTGTGGATGCTACACAGCATGGGTTGGTAGTTGGTTAACAACAATCCAGAAGAGCAAAGTTCTCAACTACGCATTGATGGAAGCCTGAAATCTCACACAACATGCCCGTTCCTTGAAACTGAACAAGCCAACAGGTTATCTGTGACATTCATACTGCTGAAGATCATGACAATGACGATGATGATGATGATTATGATTGTGATTGTGATGGGGGGAGGAGGAGGAGGAGATGATGATATGAAACTGTAATGAAATATTACTACAGTACAGTGTAAACAAAAATGCCACTGATTTCTTTTGTCATGCGGAGCATTGAGGTAACTGCACCTCTGTATATGTTGGGAAATCGCTTTCGGAAATAAACTACAGATGGAAGTTTTGTAACACCCCATTTCCTTGCATATCGTGGATCTCCCATCTTCACAAACGGGATGTCTAGATTGTCTGTTTCACCATCAATCTTCTCGAGTTTTTCTAACACAGTATCACTTTCTTCTAATCCCTTCTCATCTATAATAAATATTAAAATTGAAATTTTATTAAATGCAGTCACATTTTAATAATAACCTGAAGGTACTTAATTATGCACAACATACATTTGATTTAAAATTAAAGATGGTCTAAGAGAAACATAAAATAACACTCTGTTTAAAACAACTTCCTTTCACACTGAAATCAGTTAACTCAGACATGGTATTCTTATGCTTGGTCCCTCAGAATCAGTTTCAATTTTGTGAAAAATAAAGTAGGACAATGTTTAAGCCTCGTACTTCTGCTGTCTTGAAGGAAATATTCTTGAAAAAATTAAACTGTGTAAATAAAAACCTTTAACATTCGAAGTAAATGACAGGTCCCCACATGGTGGTTTCGATACAGGAGAATAATAATGAACACTTTTCGGTATGTGCTATCATTAATATCAACCCACAATTACTGATTTTGTAACCAGTTATAACACTCATATGAATGTAATATTTATACACAGAACACTGCGATTTATCTCTTGCCATTCATTGATCTTCCTTTACAAGGAGAAGTGTGTCAAACAGTCCTAAAAATGAATATTACCATTCTGAACTAGACCATGAAATAAGTGACATAATTGACACATAAATGTGTGTGTGTGTGCATGTGCGTGCGTGTGCGTGCGTGTGTGTGTGTGTATATATATTCACTCAAGATATGTGCAGATATGCACACAGGCAGTCATGTATAATGTCCAGAATTCTTATTGTACTTCAGGATTCAAATCTGTCAACATATTTTAAGAAAATATTAAAATCTTAAATTTCATGAAAACACTTTACAGAATTTTGATAACAATTCAGTAATGACAGGCACACAGACAAAAATGGTGAAGATCACAGGTGCATTTTTGCAACTTTCCCCTGGAAACATGCCAGAAAATTGCAATTTATAAAGATGTGTGTTAGTCATGATACTGACCTGAAAAAATTCTGTGAGAGTATCATGGTAATAACAAACAGATTCTTCATAGATATGTGTGAAAATGGAGATAAGTCCGTAACATTTCTATATTTTGTGGCTTTTTCCCATGCACAAATCATCAAGCTGTAGCTTCACCCAAATTTTACAATATCACATCATATGTCTGTGGTAAGATGGGTTTCACCTGTCAAGATCAACATATACTCTATTTCCCGGCCCATAAGACGCACTGTGATTTTTTCATTAGGAATTTTAGAAAAAATAATGATGAAGGTATTTTAATTTTAGTAATTTATTGGAAGAAAACAGGATTATTACATAACAAAATTAGCAACCATAATATAATTTATTCATCATAGAAACCCAGAAAATCGTCATCACTGCCACTAAAATCATCTTCATTGTTGCTTTCACTATCTCATGATAAAGATATTGTATAATAGATGTAGGGGTATTTATAAGTTTGGAAATAATACTTACCCTCGGCGCATAAGAAGCAGGTCGAATTTAGATCACATTTTTCGGGAAAAAAGTGCGTCTTATGGGCTGGGAAATATGGTAGACACTTTGTGCCCTCTTTAATTTATGCGGCTATGAAAGTAACTTACTTTCCAATATTTTTTATCTTAAACCAGTTTTCATTGCATTTCATTTTGGACTCTTGAAAAATGTGATACAAAAATAAATCCTATGAAAGTAAAATAAAACATCCTTGTGCCCCATTTCACTATTGATAATCCTGTTAGTTTACCTATATACTTACAAAAGAACACTGCCAGAAACTCATTCTCTTCCAGTAACTTATCCAACATTTTACGGTTTACTTCTTCGATTTCATTTTTTATTTCAAAGATATCTTGAGATGTTAGCCATGCTAGAACTTTTTCTTCATCATGAAGATCTCCTGAAAATTATGTACATAAATGGTACTAACGCTTTATGTTACCAAATGTGCTTGTTTATTAAAAGCTATCAAAAACATGAAACGGATTCTGTAATGCACGAACACTTACCATCATACAAGAGAGGTACTCGTTTTCGAAAATAAACCAATGATGGGCTGTTAACAATATTATACTTTTCTGCTGCCCCAGGCTGATTAATTTTTACCATATCAACACCTGTAAAACATAAATAATCTTGATTATGCACTAGTAAAATGTGCAAGAAATTTTAACACCAACAGTTTCTTGGGCTACCACCCTTGTCATAGCTTTAAATTCTGAAATCAGATGTCTTTTCACATACAGTATACGGACTATCTAAGAAGGCACAAAGTTTTCACAGACGCATTATAGTGCCTACAGCTACATTTTGCTGTGTAAACAGTAATGACTTACAATTGTATTATCAGAAAAGACTAAAATCTCAAGAGTTTTCTTTTTGAAACCGCACTTTATCTAGTTTTAGCATGATAATATAAAAAAATAGTATACAAAGATACAAACTGAAGAGTTTTTAAATGTCCAATTACATAAGCATTCAACAGAGCCTATTTTAGTCCCACAGCAGCAGTTAACTGAGCCAGATTGGTGCTGTCACTACATATCCATGTATGTACTGTTATTCTTTGAAATACACAACATATATCCTCTGGGATGACATACCATACAGATCTGCATCACCATCAATTTCCTCCAGATGTTCCAGAATTTCATCACATTCAGGACAGTCCTCATCATCTAGAAATAACCAAATTTAAATAACTGTATATTCAAATCCTTCTCTTTGAAGGCAACAAGTGATGTATGTAACAACAAAAACTGTAGTTATCCAGAACTGCCCTGAAGTTTCAATTCCCTAAATAACTGTCACCATGTTTTCACACATAATTTGTCCTGGAAAAGGCATGAAGGCATACAAGGGAAGTAGAGGTAAAGCTCCAGCTATTCTTAACCTTGGTGCTAAGCAGCTGTGAGTGGTCAGCATTATGCCTTGGCCGCTGTACCACTGAAGAATGAGACTGCACTACCTATTCAAGAGGGTGAATGGGAGGGCCCCAGATTCAGTCTGAATGTTTTGAAGAACAGAAAAATCTCTTGCATGTGCTGGGAATGTATTCTCACACACACAAAATACACACATTGCTCTGCAAGCATTGATAATATTAGAGTCAATATTATAAAGATGGCCTCAACTTCTTTCATATTTCCAGGAACTCTCCAGTAAACTGCCATCTATCAATTGTTCTTACGTTCCTGTACAAGTTACATAACAAGTTCATCCTAAGTGTCTTGATTTAACTGCATTACCAGTGTCCCTCGCTGCTTAATTTACTCAGCCTTCCACTTACTTCATCTCTATTACATCAAATAATTACCCTATCACTTCTTTTCCACATCTCTTCGCAGTAAGAGATCTTTTTTCAAGAGCATACTGTGCAGTACCTAAATCTATTGTTCTGGGTGTCAAATTGTCGTATTCTAGAAACTACATAAATTTATAACAATTTTTTACTCAATAATGAATCTGAAATTTTCATTTATTTATCACATGTCCCAGGTAGTTCACTTTCAGTTCCTTACATACATTGTATTAGTAAGCTTAAAGTAAGAGGATCTTAAATATCCATGAAAATTTTCCCTGACTTCATATTTATTTCAATTCTGATCCCTTAAAAACCTCTAGTAATGCCATAGTGAAGCTTTCTTGAGTGGAAATTGATTTCAAACTCACAGAAAAACACAGCAAGGAATGGTGACTCCTCCAATAGCCTTTCCAGCATACGATCATTGACAGCCTCAATTTCATCAGCCAATTCTCGATTGTCATCATCAATTAACCATTCAAGCACTGACTGCTCATTCTGAAGGTCACCTGGATCAAAGAAAATAAATCACATTCAATATGCCTGGGCTTTAACTGCGTTAAAGAGAATGTGAAATCCTCAGGTTCTATAGAAATGGAGAACTATGTGACCAATTAAACAGACAGCAACATCTGAAGGAAGACCACTTAACCTAGATTTAGTTATTTGTCAATCTGAATCAAAAATGTCC
>JGI20166J26741_11475696_pt1 | contig 13093 bp, 8 predicted proteins | sample TergutCu122P5_FD_26741 | JGI IMG/M metagenome (IMG submission 26741)
GGTGTGGGGGCTCACATCTCATGATGGACTTGTTAAAAGAGCCATCAGGTTTGTTCGAGAACTTCTGCAGACTATCTGCACAAGATTTTGAGTTATTGCTTCGCGAATATTCGGTATTCGCTGAGCGTATGTGTGGACGGGCACTTGTCTCTGTTTCGACTCGTGTTATGACGATACAAATTTCCTTTTATGTGTGTTGAAAAACCGACTTCTTGTTGGAAACACCCATAACACGAGCAGAAACGGCTTCTAAACACACAATACCAGCCGAGTGCCCATCCACACATTCGGTGGGCTTCGGCGAACGTGTTTCGTGTTATAACACGAATGTGTGGAGCCGGCTTTATGAGAGTGAAAGGGTCATTGGAACGGGACATTATGCTTGGGCAAGTTGCAGGACACAAGAGGCTGGGAAAACCACGGATGGGCTGGCTTAACAGTATCAAAGAAGCTACCGCCCTGCGTTTGGAGGTATTAAAAGAAATAGTGCAAGACAGAAAAAAATGGCGCATGGTGGTCGAAGAAAAGACTCGGAATAGGGAACGTGCAAACATGAAATGAAACCACGAGAAAGCAATGGCAAACCATTCCTGATCATTAACTCTTGCCTAGAAAATCCTCTATAGGATCTCCAGGAGTTCAAGCAGATTCGAAGGACTTCTACTATCAAAGTGTTCAAGCATTTACTGCTAAGGCTTAACAAGAATTCGAGGGTATTTTCTTTTCTCTCCCCTCACCCGCTTCGTGCATTTTTATCTCAACCGATCCGTTATCAGTTGTACCAAGATATATCCTACCTGTTTTGCTTTTTGGTTCCTACAAGGTTCGTGGTTATGCCTTACAACCTTCCTTAAAACACAGGTTAGGTACGAACGTGGACGATGCCGTATATCCCTCGCCGAAGACTAGGGTCACAGATTATAGGGTACAGGCCACGCACGTCAATGTATTCTGGATTATGAAACGTTTATGTCAACGTTTTGCAAACACGTTACGCATTAACTGAGATATATTAACACTCTGTACCCAATGTACCATACTTCTGATCACATTGCAGCTCGTATCCGTGACCTCAGAGTGAAAACGATCACAGTCAAAGGTGCGTAAAGGCCACAGATTATATAAAGGCGAATCAGATGATCAGGAAGTACAACAACACAGGGGAAACGTATGTCCTAGAAATACAAAATTTATATGAATAATTATTTTAGTAAAATTCTGTATTTGTAACTTAATTTTTAAACTCATCAATGTCTAAAACATGCTGAATGCTGATAGCATGGTCCTGTTTGGTATGGCGTGTTGGCTACGATCGATTGAAATATTGGCGCAAGTTACAAAGGGATATCGCACAAATGGTCGCATTTACATCGTAAACTACGTGCTGGTATGTCCGTATATAAATGCCAGTTTGATCAGTAATTACTAGTAGCAATAATGATATGTGTCGTGAAGGAGTTTAAACAGCTTCTGGGAACAAAAGGTGAAAGGCTTCAAAATCCCTTCGACGAATGGCGAGGTACAGTGTGATATAATTTCGGACGAGAATTGTGGAAGAATGTATTCCGCAGTTGGTAAGTTCTGGATGTGGGTTTAAGTTATAGTGGAATCACATGTTCCTCGTCTTATACGTTTCATTTTTATCTTCCGTACGTGAACGTACTCAATCAAATGACGTTGGACATACAAATGACACTTTTTCTGCCTGATGGTAGTCTCGTATTATTTACATGTATGCGACTTCCTAACAGTTCATGCCGTCTGGTCGTCTAATTACTATTTCATTTACTTTTCTCGGTCTCATGTTGAAGGCCTCTTGCTTTGTTGTGTTTCACACCAGAACTCCTTTCTAGAGGAGGCCAGTTTCTAAAATATTTTGTCCATCTTCATTCAGGCAGTCCGCACCATATTCACTTTTTTTCAGGTAGTTTGAACTTTACGTCCCTATAAAAATGCAAGCTACATGTATTGTCTTTGATGGAGGTGCTATGGTGGAGCAGGGTGTACACAATTTCATCATCACCTCTAACTTTATGGGTTTCACTGCCGCCAGTAGACAACGTCATGTAGATTTTTCTAGGTTTATAATGTTCTAAATCTCTAGTCACTATACATAAACAAGAGAAAATTTGATATCTGAACTTTAAAATAAAATGGAAACAAAAAAATAATTTATGTAGGACAACTGGAAAACTGTAATCATAATATATGGATCAACATTTTACTTGGGGGAAGAAAAGCTTGATTACCACCCATCTCTACGAAATTTTCTTACAATATTTATGGCTGTCAATTTTAAAATGTAATTTGGTAAAGAAAAAATAAAAACACAGCAAATTTATTCTCTCTAAATTTGGTCCTAAATAAAGCTAACAGTGCTTACCTAGTAGTATCAGGAACAGCAGCATTGCCCACATCTTGCCAAACGCACAAATTCTCTCACTCTTCACCACACAACTTGTGTCGAAGGTTCGGAAGAGAATGTCTGTCCAACTGCTGCTTCCTCAAAACCCCCACATGCATTCATATTCCAAGTCAGCAGTTTCTTTTGTCGCCTAGCATGTTTTCAGCAGTTTAAAGTTTGTTGTTGCTAGATGAAGGAAAGGTGATCCAGCCTTCCCGTTTTTGTGACTGAGGAACCTACCTCAGCATTCCACAACTCTCTATAGTGCAAAAGTATCCCTATAAGAACAAATTAATTTTCAACATATAAGCTAATAACTGTAACAGCATATGTAAAATAAAATAATAAAAATAAAATCTGGGGCAGTACAGTATAATTAGATTTTGTACTGCCTGACACCATATGACACTCAGCTACAATCATGCACATTTCAACATTTAGAGCTGCATAATTTTCAGTGCTAACATAGGTGTATCACTTCTGAAAAAGTGATAAACGGATTAAATAAAACACAGTACTTACTAACTAAATTTTATCAAACATCCCCTTTGAAACAGTCCTCAACCTGTATGAGTACAGTGATTCCAATGATGTTTCTGTTTTTCCCTGCATCCAAAAGCTGGGTTAGGTGCACTAGCAGTTTTTATTGTATTTCCTCTACTGATTCAGATTAAAGTTCTTGTACACTGACTTCCAATATCACAAGTATGAAAAATTCTGCCAAAGAGCTGTTAGGACTAGGATTGTTTTTTTTGTGAAAAATGTCTGGAAGGAGAACACCATGTTCATGGACACTGCATTCTTGCTAAGATTCTGATCATTATTTGCTGTATGTTTCTTACAGATGCCATACTGGTTAGGTGGATTTCTTTATTAATTATTTCTGCAAATGGCATTTCAAAAATTCCTTTATGTCAAGTAACTGTATATGCTTGACAAAAAAGTATGTTATGACAGAATGGGAAAAAGCAGCAGGATCCAGACAGTGTACTAAACCGCACTTCATCATCATACAGCTGTCACATGTTTTTAAAGGAAGGTTAGTGACCTATGCAATCCAAGAACTTTTCATACAGCCTTGGTAGGCATACTAATAGTGCTAAGAAAGAATGGTTGTTGTTCACTGCTTTTTACTTTTATTCCAGAACCATGTAGCTCAACTACAGTTCTGATTTGATGTTGACCTGTTACTACTAAATTGCATGAATGGGGAGTTTCACTACTTGCATGATTTTAAGGGAGAAATGTACTATTGTTTTATAGCTACTGAGAATGTTTTCATGTATTTCACATGGAATTTGCTCAGTTTCTATGCTCTTTTTGGCACTGTTGTCAGTAATATGTAAACTGTAGGTGTGCCAAGCTTGTGGTTTAGGAGACTTTTACACATATTATATTCTTTAGGAGACAGTTTAAATACCAGTTGTAGGTCATAATGGCTTGAGTTCTTTGGCTTATCATGGGCATTTTAAATTACTACCACATAAACACACACACACACACACACACAGACTAGCATATGGCATACTAGGCCATTCACTACTATTACACTTTAAGATACAAGCATACAGTTTTGTAAGACAATAAAGGTTAAAATCATATATTTTTGTTAGTATATTTTTATTGTAAAAATTAAATACATGCATATGGCTGATTACAGTTCTGTTATTTGTACATGTAGTGTCATTTTTATTTCTACAGTAACATTCAAACAAAATCTTTGTATTTCTTTACAATATTGTGGCAAGTTTTATTAAGATAGCTCACAGGTTTGTTACATACTGAGGTTTTAAATCCCATCAATTCCCAAAAAAATCTGTCAATACAAATTGAACAAACATGAAGCATGTATAAAAACTTCTACTTAATACAGAAAGATATGCTTACGTGTTGATGTCCACATATTGATAATGTAGTGCCTTAGAGGCATAAGCAGCAAAAATCACACATTTCTGGTGTGATATACTGATATTAGGAGATGGCTGACCAAGGCTTGTTCTGCTATTGTTTCAAGGTTCAGAAAAAGAGTTTTGTAAAAGTCTACATTATTTTAGTACATAAAACAAATTCAGTGGCAGTTATGTGGTGGTCACATGGCCTAGCATAACTGTTAACAGAACTTAAAAACTGTGTGCAGGGTCACTGTATTGTTAACTGTTTCAAAATCACACGCAACATAGTGCAAACAGTGTGCCCTACAGCATAAATGGTTTTAGCTTCTCCAGGTACAACTCATGCTTTTCCATAGTTGCCAAAAGCCCCTTTTTATTATTAATGTCATCTTCAGCAGAGTAATACAGACGTTCATTTGACAATGTTGTCATTTTTCCACCAAGGAAATTAATAATGGCATTACCAGCACAAATGTCCCATTTCTTGATTTCTGTCATATGAAGATAGGCATCAACATGTCTGTTTGCCACTTCCAGTGATTTATACCCTAAGACAGAAAAGAACCAGAAATAAGACGTGCATACAGTTATTACATGTGTAACTACTAACAGAGTCTTGCACAAGTAGTTTGTAATTATTTACTTAGTCAAGACATACTCTGCTGTTAAGGAACCCAAATGTTCATCACCATCTTTACATATATCCATTATTGAATCCCTTCTGATTTACAAATTCACATGCAGTTTTTTCTGTGATCTATCTTAACACACTGCCAACTGGGTAGTCTCTTCATTAAATACCCCACAGTTCCCAGACATTTTACATGCTTTCAGTATTCAAGCCCTGAATATATTCTTACAGTTTTTCTGTGTAGATGATACTACTGAACCCAGTACTGAAGAAACTGCATATAGAAGGTCTGGCAGTTCCTAATCGAGCGGTATTTTTCAAAACAATACTTTTTTGAAGTGGAACAACACAAAATTTCCATATGTAACTAGTCCCACTTCACATCTTATGTACAGCACACACTTTACACTGTCTTGAAGTGTACTTCTTGCCCTCTCCACCAGCAACAACTTTGTCCAGTTTGTGTTTGCTGAAATCCCCAAAGCATAAGCCTGGTGGTCCTTTTAGGCCACCTTGGTGTCCCTTGCTTCTCTGGCCATTGCAATGTATTAGACCTGGGCTCTGCTGGACCCTGGACTTCTGATATGCAGGACCTTCCTAACCCCATGCAGTAGGGTCTTGTACTTTTTTTTGGTTTGTGTTTTATGTTTCATACACAAAAAATGGATTGAAGATTGCACAATTTAGCAGATACAATAACACCTTTTTCAGACCTTGGAGAGTTTTCCTAAGAACTGAGTTACTAGTCTGCCCTATCTATGTTCTTTGTAAATTTTATTGTAATGGACAGCAGCTTAGGGATTATTTATTTCCAGGTTTCTTCTGTCTTTCCTTCCTGTGTTCACTACTGTTGCAATGTGCATCATGCTTATCATTCACACAAGTCTTTTATCCTTCCACACTTGGACTGTTATGTCACCTTTCCTCCAGAATGTTGACTGCCAGTTTTTTCAAGTGGTTTGCTTCCTAATCTAGGTCAGGTGGAATGCCACTATTAGCCCTCACAGTGCCAAAAACTCTCACCTTTCTGTCTAGCAATGTTTCAGCTAATCTCACATTATTATAAAAATTGTCTAGAAAGATGTGATGATTCTGAGCTATATTCTGTCTGAAAGTGACAAAACTGTGTCCTTCAGCTTCTTCCACTTGGCTTTGTATATCTCCATGTATAGATACAAGTATAATCCGATACTGTCACACGCACCATTCTCACCTGCACTTCATATTTTGTTACTTTCCATGGCTTGTACCTCCTAAATTTCAGGCAACCCCACCACAGGGTCATGGCTTCATCAAGTGACAGTTCTTTCTTTGTGCTGTAAACTGACCTACATTTCTGTAGGCAGTATTCATACACGGGCCATATTTTGAATATCCTCCCTGCACCTTGTGCTTCCTGGCTTGTTTTATCATCATAGCTATCCAGTTCACTACTTTCTTCTTCTTCTGTACTCGTTGCTTGTACACTAGTAAAATCTAAGGGACAAGGTCACAATTGTTTATGTGAACTGGTTGTGGGGACATCACTGTCACCATCTAAAATTTCCGTTTCATGATCATTAGACACATCAGAACATATATCCACATATACCTCACACAAATACCATAATCTCCCATAACACTCCTACACAAAGCCATGAGTCCAACTGAAGAAAGGTATGCAGTAAATAGACAGGGTATCTGAATCTATGGTCACTTTGTTACAGTTGTATGGTTCTAAGAATGTGGGGTTGGTAAGGGTCTGTGTGTTTGTAATTTGAGACCAAAAAATTCTGCTTCATGCTGTCAATAATCTTGAGCAATGAATGAACCAGAGAAGCTGACTGATGCATGTATAGGACATTGTATATAAAAACATTGAAATACGTGGCTCATTGAGAACGCATGGCAGAGCAATCATGTCTTTATATATGGCCCAATGGCAATGTGTTAATATTGTCTTACTACCTTCACCAAGGCCTCTCTGCACGATCTCTTCTTTTGGGGTTCCATGACTAAGTTTAGTATACACGTTTTGTTTTTCCATGTCCCATTCATCTTGTCTACTTCATGAACAGTATTAGAGAACAAGATTAAGATGATTCTTCCTCACTGTGTTATCAATCAAGTGCTATATTTCACAGTATACAGTCATACACAACCAAAATAAATTAAAAAAAAAATTATTTAGTCCCCAGTTTCTGCTTGACATAAGCCATCATTGTCAAGCTGAAACTTGTAACCTAATTAAAAAGTTTTAAAAAATTTACTTTGGTTGTGTATACTGTGAAATATAATACTTAAAGAACAAGTACTACTTTTAAAGACAATTTATTGTACTTTATTTCCAACTTTCCTATTATAGGTCCCTCATATGTTCATACATTTTGCTCAAAACTGTATGTAAGTTCTACAGTGAAATTGTTGGCAACATACCCAAGGTTCAGCCATTTTGTTACTTTATAGACAGAAGGTCCCACCTTCAAATTGGTACTGTCATTTAGTTTTTCTTACTTTCTGAATGTAACAAGTGATACACACCTGCCCCTGCTGCGGAAATGGTCTCAACGCTTTTTCCAAATGCCTTTTCAGAAATATTCTTAGCCGAGCCCTGGTGGGATATGGACATTATAATCCTTGTAGCAGAGCCTTTTTCAGCCTGGGTAAAGAAAAGAGTTAAATATAATGACTTGGGCATGACTGACTTTGATGTAGTTCCAACCTCGTTTCATATAATGTATTTTATGTTTCATTTTCATCACAGTTTGTTTACATTTTTGTCATTATGTTTGTTTTGTTAATATTTTGCAAAAAAAATTGTTATCTTTATTCTTTCATAAAGTATCAAGGCATGAAAGTCTCCCAAGACAGAAATTTATGAAAGATAAAGAAACAGTTCATATGCTAACTTACCCATAATTAAAAAAAAAACTGTGAATTGCTGGGGATGTTTTGAGACATATTACAGTGTTTGAGGCTATTTATTTTATTTATAAATTGGAAATGAGGCTAAATTGTCAGTCTGTAAGCATCTTTGCATATCTGTATTTAGATGTGTTATTCTTCTTACCAATTTAAATACTTTTTACTTCTTAAAATCTGTCCCTGAAACTTAACTTCTTAAAATGTCCTTGAAACTTAAGACATCATAAATCTTGAATAATGGTACTGTGTGTGTCTGATGTAAAAACCAGACATTATCCAAATTGAGTTTCTTAGCTTTGTATGTTCTTTATCTGTGCATGAAGAAATATTTACACTTATGTAGTTAACCAACAAATGAACACTGATAAAATATGCTTTATCATATATTAAAATTAACCTACATGTTTCAGCTGCTTTTGCTTTACATGAATACTGGTAAAATATAACAGTTGCCTATATTGCCTATGTCAAACCATGGAATGTTACAGTGAATGTCTAAGTCTCTCCCTTTGGTGATGAAATATTGGATTATATTGTTGTAAAAACATAAAATTTACATTTTTGTTGTTGTTGTTATTATTATTATTATTATTTTTTTTTTTATTTTTATTTTTATTTTTTTTTAAGTTGCATATACACCCTATTAGATGACAAAGGTGTGTGCTACAGGAAACATCGCTTAAGACTAGATTATAGCACAAATGCTAACCACTACACCTCATTGCTGTTACTTTTTTTTTTCTTTCTTTTCTTTTCTTTTCTTTTTTTTTCTTTCTTTCTTTGGCAAGATTACCATCCCAGAAGCTGGTAATTTTCACAGTCACTGCTCTGAGAACCTCACCTCTCAGTTCACATAGGATAAAGAAAGTATGCAAGATAATGGCCCAACACATCAACAACAATTAGGTATAAAATTCTCATTTGAAATTGGCTTCTCCATCCAACTGTAATTTTATGGTAACAAATCACAACCAAGTAATGATGCATGAAACGACTTAAAGTTTCTCATATACCTTATTATTTTTTAGGTTGTCGGATGAACCTTTGCCTTCCCATGCCCAAAATGTCTGTGGCTCTGTTTCAAATGGTTTATGAATAACTCCAATAATGGGTGTCCCCTTAACAGCAACACACACCATTGTTGTGACATAATGCAGCAGCTTTTCTGTAAGACAAGCATGTAATTATAGATACCAACAGCAGTGCATATTTCAACCTGTTAACCCTTCAAGGACTGTAGTCCAATATATTACTACAGAAATTTCCATCTTCTGTCACATGTATGCATTATGGGTTGGAGGGGGAATGCTGTTTACACATTAAACCTGATCCTCTTTTTACACAGGGGGAAGTGTGACCACTATAAATAAAAAGGCACCTAGTGTATATGATGGTATTTGTAAAAGAACACATTTCACATCAACATGACATACATTAGTCCTCACTTGCAATGTTAATGATCTCAGGAAATACAAAACATTTGATTATTGGCCCACATCTCTTAAAGCCATGCATGTCTGCAACAATGAAAAAATCCATTCAAAACTGATTGTACTTAAATTCACCTGTGAACTCTTTTGTAGCATCTAAAGGGTCGATCCAAACCGTGATGTCCTCTACTGGCACAAACTGATCATCCAGTGGACTAAGGTCATGAATTCCATCTGATTTATCCCCAAGATAGGACAAATTTTTACAGTCAGCTTCCTTTATGTTTTCTTCTGAAATTATCTAGGGCAGTAAAACAGATTTCCTACGGTTTTTACTGTGTATTGATGATTAACATGCAGAATATAGTATGGAAATCCACATCATACTAGAAACTACAGTGTGTTCTTCCTGGTTAGGTTTTATTTGGATTGATTTTCTTAGTTATGGATACCTTATGTTATGAGGATACGGGCCTTATTTCACACTTTAAAAAACTTCACTTACTTTGACTTTTGGAAATGAATGAATGAGGCTGTAGTACATAACACAGTGGGAATTGTAGTCTGCCTTGGTCACTGGATCATTTACTCCTTCTTTCGTTTTTCCTTTGCTTTGTTCGCCAGTATGAGGTGCATTCCGTACAGCAACAACTTCTTTTCCTCCTTTTATCGCAACTTCAACTGCAGCAACTAATAATCGTTTTAGGTTTACAGAGCCAATATTCTTTCTTGTTTCAGTTTTTGGGTTTTCCATGCCACTAGAGTTTATATACAGGACTAATAGGACACCTGCTCCTATTATTATGCAAACGCCCATTCGATTGAGACGTACAGTACCACCAAAATTCATTTTCGGAATTCTGATCGTTCTAAAAATTATTAGTTAACTTGCACAGTACATAGTTATTAGTCTTACGAAACCAAACATGAGTTCTTGTCACAGGTTCCACTGACTTACGTGTTCTTACATTATCGCAAACGTAACCAACTTCATTTTGTGCTACCTTGAGGACTTACGTAAGGTTACAGTGATTTTAATGTAAAAATTGTAGTTTGTAATTCGTATACAAAATTACAGTACAACAGCCATCTTTAATTCGCGACTTTCATTATTTCGTTGTTTCTAGGTTTCTGCCAGCCAGCTGGCCGGTAGGAAAATAATGGCGTCGATGTCGCCGTCTGAGGTGGGTGCGATTGTTATTTTTTTAGATTTGCTTTGACTTGCTTTCTCTGCATATTCGTAATTACCAGCATAATAGTACTGAACTCTCATTATATTGAAAACAGCTTCTCAGTAAAAAAAGTAGGCAATTATATATGTAGGTAATACAATCATCATCACGTATAAAGGTTCCGAAGTCAACTTGTGGTATTTACATTGTATAGAAAAGAAACAGAAAGTGAGGTTATATTCGTGGCCTTTGATTCTGTAGTAGTTCTGTACTGTTGAAGAACTTCAGTGCGGTGCAATTTAGTGGTAAATGGATACCAAGCGACTGTGGTACACAATGTGATACTGGGACAGGATTTTCCCTTCCCGGTGTCATTCCTCCAATTCTCCGTACTTAACCCTCATTGTTAGAGGTAGTCTTGACAGAAAGACAAAGGGGTGAAGCTTGAAAAGTGATGCTTTTTCGGAAAGCACGGAGCAAACCTTCATACCGATACTTTTGTGAATTCTTAAAGTATTCGTCTGCGTTAGAGGGAGTCGGAAATGTGTATTAAAATACACTAAATACAACTCGGTACAGTGTTTGACTACAGCCACCAGAACTCAGTGAATAGAAATAACATTAGATGGACAGAGTGATATTTTGAGATACTGGAAATCATTTTATATACCTGGTATACAGACCACAGTGTAGCCGCACGGGTATATATTTGATAATCTTGTGCTACCATACGAATATTTTTTATGATAATGCTGTGGAATTTGTGCATTGTTAGAAGGTGTGTGCCACATGCATAGTGAAGTGTTAAACACATGAAACATAAGTTGTGATTTCTTACAGATGTACATTTATGATAGAGTGTGTAAGTAAGTTAGAATTGTATGCATTAAGACTTGTAACTAAGTAGGCCTAATCCAAAAATTTAGTCATGCGAGTTAAGTAGGTTACCTGTATTGACTGACATAATGGCATTGCAAAATTGAGACCAGTAGTGTTGTGCTTGTACCATGTTTTGCTATAGTTACAGTACTGCAATATTGCCTGTAATTATGGAAGTGCATTTAATCTTTTTAATTGTAATCTGAAAGTATGCTGTGTAGTATAAGGAGGGATTCAACAATCTGCTGAGAAGCATCGGTAACTATATTCCAATCTGCATGTTGTCCGAATCCCAGAACACTTCAGTCTTCATCATCACTGTACTGAGAACATTATAACTTGAACCTGTGCCTTGTTGGCTACGCATGGCCAACTAGTGTTCCCATTGAGGGTCACATTCATATATATTTAATAAGAGTTTAAAATAGTAATATCAGTATGAATGCTCAGGTAATGGACAGTTTATCATTTATGTTATTCCATCAATAAATTTTACAGAAGAGGGAAGGAGGACTCACTATGGAGTACTGGTGTTGTCCAAGATGGACTTAAAGATTTTGCATAGCAGATTGGTCTGGATGTTCAATTATTACATTGTCACATAGCCCATTACTGGAAAGCTCAACATGCTAAATACAACATCCTGTGCTTACAGATAGTTTCTCCTTGTATTTCATTAAATTTGTACTCTATTGACAATGCATCAAATAGTTTTAGATCTTAATAAGATGTATATTTGTAATTTATGTAGCCTTTGTAAGTGGTACTTTTGAGAAAAGTGGTGAAGTGTGATTTTAACCTTGGACCAGTATGTACAAAAGTCTAATTTACCAGGGATTACCAGGGTACAAACATGTCAGGTTTCATTAAAATTCGTGGACATTTCAAAGATGAAATATGCTGACAGAAAGGCACAAACTCCTATAATGTGTTCATTCATGCCCTTGTGCAAGGAATGCTTAAATATGTTATTGGCAACTGTATTCCTATTTATCAGCGTATATGTTTTTCTCTTTCTTTGACTGATAATACAGTACAAAATTTACTGAGTGAAGTGATGTGGACCAGACAAGGGCAAAGGTTTTGACCTCTTTGTAAGTTGGCCATAGTGCATGAATGTCATTACAATATGTACGCTCAACTTTTCCTGGTTAGTGTTCTGTTTGAGGACTGAAGATTTCAAAAAGAATTTTTCAACCAGTGTGCAGGACTGTGTTTATTATGAATGTGTAACTGTTGATGGTTTGACATCTCTTTGTGTACAATGATCCACATGTTTATGTTGGGATTCACAGGGGGTCTATGAAGTATTTCTTTATTATTGTTTTCAAATTTTATTCATCATCTAACATTCTACATTGATTTATTAGCCTTCTTTAGTGTCTTCGTCTGCATGCTAAACTCCTCTCACAGCACCAATGTGTTTATCGTGCCATTTAAATCTTAGATATTTCACATCTCTGTTTATCTTTGTTGCTTCCCTTTTGAGGCAGTCTGATGGCAAGACTATGGTTTTAAGGAGTGTCATCACCGTTGTGTAAGGGAACCCCCCCCCCACCAACAGAGAGAGAATATATATATATATTAATGTAGTATAATACCCGCCTATACATAGGCATACTAGAATTATAATTGGATGGGAGATCTCCACATCGCAACTTATATAGTGAAACCTTAAGAGAAAAGAAAAACCTGATGATGGCCATATAAGGCCGAAACATGTTGTTTTACTTCAAATCTTAGAATATACATCTTTTATATAAGATACGAGTTGTGTTTTT
>JGI20166J26741_11476029_pt1 | contig 13091 bp, 12 predicted proteins | sample TergutCu122P5_FD_26741 | JGI IMG/M metagenome (IMG submission 26741)
TCTCTGCACACACACACACACACACACACACACACGCATGCACGCACGCACTTCACTCTGCACAGTGTGATAAACATATGGTTGAAGTAGCATTGACACAGGAAGCAGATGATATGTAAAAAAATAAGAAATGTCCCAGTGCTGTGATTTTGAACTATTGGTCAAAAAAGGCACAAGATTTGAAATGGTACAGGGTTTTGTAAGATGCATATTGAACCTGAATATGTCCAGAAATTTAGAGGTACCAGATTTTCTGTCGTAATCTACATAGATGTTTGTATTGTGTGTGGTTTTGTTGTGGTAGGATGTCAGATTTACAATGTGCGCAACTATGCTATAATTCGTGTTTTTTGCTTACTAAATGTGAATTATCTTTATGTAACTTTTAATGATTTGCATCAGTTTGTAGAACAGCGGTAGAGTCGTTAAAGTATACAGGCTAATACGTTACACCATTTATTGTGTCCAACAAGTATTAAGTATTCTGCACTGAAAAATCACTATGATCAATTCCAAAAAAAAAACTAAATTATTTGTGTGCTTGAATAAGTAGTCTCCATCAATAACATCAATAAAGTATGAGTGTAGTAGGCCTATGCATCTTACATTGTCCCTATCTTTCAGTGAAACTGTACATGTATAATACAAGATAAGAAATGTGTGTAATGTAATTACTGCAGCACATTCTGATCTTTCCATCCTGGGCTATTCTGAGGTGGTCATACCATTTAAACCACTGGAGGGTCACACTTTTTGTTATTGTTTGCAGGTAATGTTGTACCCCTATTAGGATCTGTTGTTATTGGTTGTTATATTTCACCAAAGAATCTATCATTTTTATGTCTACCTTGACTTTGTCTGCTTTATTGGTTATAACCTCAAAAATTTCACCTGGTTGAAATGTTTTGTAATTTGGTGACCTAACAGTCAATGTTGCACACAGCTTACAGGTATATGTATAGTCTCTGTCCTTAAACTATGGATTAAATAATAAATTCAAGAACCACAGCCAGATAGAAAAATTCTTTGTTCATTGTCTAGTATGGCCAGGTGATAAACAAGATTGCTTACTCATACCACAGCCACTCTTGTAGGCTTATAGAAGTGGGGTTTACTCAGATATCCCTGTTCAGTCGCATTTTCATTTAGCAGGTCAAATTGTACATATGTTTTAAAAGTGGATTATGTTCCAGCTGATTAACACACTGTTTACACATTTATTCCTAAAAAGAATGTTACAACATCCACAAAATGGAAGAAATACAGTGTAGTGAAAGAAAAGATTTTTGTTTGCCGTGGCCTGTTATACAGACAGGATGGCTAAACAGATCATGATGATGGATAAGTTGTTGCATAATTTCTCAGTTTTGGGGAGTCAGGCAGGCCACTAATCACTTTTTTCAGATGGAACTAGTCAAGTATAGAGCCATAAGTATTAACTGCTATGTGTATTTTTGCCTGAATTACCCAGCATGCAGAATGCATGTGTGGTGCCACATTATGCTGTATTATCTGTGCATTCTGTGGCTCCTCCTTAGTTCATATAATTGTCTTGTAACCAGAATTATTTTCCCCCCAAAAAAGTGACAAATATGTGTTTTGATTTTCACATTAACTCTTATTTGAAACTTTCTCAACTCAAAAGGAATCAGCAAGATTTATAAATTTATGTAGGCCTTCGTGTAAAGTTCCTGTTATTTTGTCTGATTTTAACCAAACTTGAATTTGGTTGACAGTTTTTTAATAAAAAATTGTGGTAGTATTTAATCAGATATTTAGTAGAAGGGATTGCACATCATGTGAAATTTCTGGGTTTTTTAGTAGATGTGTTGAATATATGGAGGAAATAATCATATGATATGATAAATGTGCTTTTTGCATATCTTCACATTAAACTTTCCAATGGTTTTTACTCCAAAGAAAGTAGAATGATTTCTGCCAAAATTGAAGTCAGTATAAATGTCCCCAGGTAGGTAAATATCACAAAATTTCATTTCTTGTTGTTTACAAGTTAATGATAAGTAAGAATTGTTTGACAGATGTGTGTTTATTTACTGCAGCAGTACTTCAGACATTGTTATGTACTAAGAGAAATGTGCGGTGTGTTTGTGTGACACTGTGAAACCCATTCTTTTAATATAACCCCCCCCCCATGTTAGCCAATAAAATGAGGGAGTAGCATTGCCTATCTTTATTTTTCAGAATTTTATTTGTGTTTCCTGTATATGTATTGACCTTTTAAAAACATGCCTTAACCTGGAAGATGTCCCTAGAAATTTTTTTCGTATATTTAGATAACAGGGAAATTTACAGCATTTTTAAGACATGCATAATTTCTTCTTCTTCTTCTCCTTCATTCTTTGATTAGTTAGCAGCTTTCCATCTGAAATTGTTGCAAGCCATTCTTTTCATTGCTGTATAACTGTAAGCTCCGGTGTTTCTGGCGACTTGCTGTAAGTATTGTAGTCAAGGTCTTCCCACAGCCTTTTTTTCAGATATTGCTCCTTCAAGGATGTTTACTACAAACTCATTATGCCTAATTGTATGCCCTATCCATGAGTGGCATCTGTTTTTTAAGATTTTTAAAAGTAATCTTTCTTCTTTCACCGTTTGAAAAACTTTATTATTTCGTTATTCTATCTGTCCATTTTATTTTTAACATTCTTCTCCAACACCATGTTTCAAATGCATTTATGACCCTTTCTTCATTTTTTCCTAGGGTCCTGGTTTCTGATCCATAAAAAGCAACACTCCAAGTACAACTTTTTATAAGTTTATTTTTCATTTCCAAACTAAGGTTATTCGAACAGAGTAGTTGCTTTTTATTATTAAACATAACTTTAGCTGTTTTGTTTGCCATAGAATGCTGTTCATATCATAATTTTATCTTATTCTGTTCAAATAATGAACTTTTCATAAACCATGCACTAAGATTTAAATACCCACCCACATAGCATAAAGGTTACTGTACTGTAGCTCGAGTTCCCTGATAGGTGTGAAGGCATTTGAGAATGGTGCAGAGAGGATATTTTGGTATAAGAGGTAGGAGGTAAGATGAGGCCAGAGAAAATTGTATAATCAGGAGGCTTATGATTTGTACTGCTCATTAAATGTTATTACTGTGATCAAATCAAGGAGAATGAGATGACAGGGCATGTGGTGCATATGGAGGAAAGGAGAAATGCATACAGTGGTTTAATGGGAAGACATGAAAGATAGAGACCTCATGGAAGACTCAGGTGTGGGTGGGAGGATGGTATTAAAATGGATCTTTAAGATATGTGCTGGGAGTGCATGGACTGTACTGATCTGGCTTGGGACAGGGATGAGTATTGAGCTGTTGTGAACACAGTAATACAGGGAATTTCTTGACTGTCTGAGGAACTGGTGGCTTTTCCTTGAGAAGGGTTCTGCTCCACCGAGTTAATTAATATCCATGACTTTGCTGCATTGCAGTATACTGTCACTTGTGTGTGGGATAGTGATATCCAGAAGACAAAATACAAAGGTCTTCTAGTACTGTGCATGGAAGAATACACCTGAAAGCAGTTATTTTTTAAAACTTTTATAAATGTCCATTTTGGCATGTAACATAAGTTTCATACCTTTATACATGACTTCTTACATCTGTACTAAATGAAGGCTGTACCATATGAACTCTCCAGTTTAATTGCCACAAGCGTAGTGTATTATATTCAGCTGTTGCTTTTGCGCTTTTATGTCATTTTCAAAGATTCTGTATGGAGGCTGTTATTTCAAAATGGAATTCTGCTGTTTTCCTCAGGTAAACGTTACGTTTGACTGCAACTGCCTATCCCTGTTGTGACTGGTATTTTATTAACAGTTTGCATCAGTGACAGACTAGCATGATTATCTGTAGAATCAAAATCATTGTGCTACTTGTGTGTGCATGCACATGGACATGCACACACACTTTTCTTTCTGCATCCTATACATATATAAAAGTTTCCAGGGCTTGCAGTATCGAATATGCATTGTCGCTGGGTATACAAAACTGAGTTGTGTGGCCTGTTTTACCTTGTTTATCCAGTATTAGAATGAAAACATTTACTCATCACTTTCACAGCACAATATTAAATGTATTTTACAAGTGATATTATTTTCCTATAATAGACAGGCATTTCAAAAGTGTATGGGCCTGCTTCCTGAAGGGTGAGGGTTGCTTCTACTGAAGTATAGTTGAAGGTTGTGTGAGTTGAAGGGCAGTTCATACTAAATTTTAGGTTTTGTTTCGTGTGTAATAAACGTAGTTATGAGTTCGGTCTGTGTAATTTTTTCAGGGCATTGAGGCTACATTAAATGACCCTAAAAAGAGATATCCAGATAAAGTTAATGCACTGCTGTCAGCATGGGAACATGTAACTGCATTCATAGCGACATCAGCTCATGAGGCTTCAGAAACTTTGATTGATTGGGTTCATCGGTGCGTATGTCATATTCTTTTTTAATTTTTAGTTTTTTTTTATGTTGTGTAGGCTTTCACTGTGTAATTTTTCCGTGTCATATTGAGTATGCTGCAGAACTGTCCAACAAAGGTGTGGTGCTTTTTTTTATTGTGTCTGCATTATTTCTAGCGTTTCTGTTTTTGGAAGATGTATTGTTGCTGTGTAAAAAGTACTATTCTTAGCAGTGTTTTAGGATAATTACCTCTTTAACACTCCAAAGTAACCATTGATATGTAAAGAGGAATCACTAGGACTGATTGTAATGTAAATGTATTCAACCTACAAAGTAGAAGAGTAAAGCAATTCCATTGCAGGCCTGGACAGGCCCTTGGGGCTCCAGGAGTTTGGGGTTCCCAGAATTTCTAGACAGTTGTCACTTGAAGGTGGTATGGTTGTCAGCCCTCTGCACTGCTGCCTTTAATCCCCCCCTGGAGACGTCCCTGGTTCTCATTTCTGTTAGAGGGTGAGTCAACCCCAGGGTCATAGTGTGGCTGGAAGGAATTACATGTTCTCTTACATCATTCTGTGCTTAATGTCATTCGCCCCCCCAGATCCAGTACATTAAGCTAAGTGTGCAAATTTAATTGTGTTAGATGCTGAAGATATCTTTGAGTTACTGCTCTCCCATGATGGGTACTCATACTTGATGATCCTGTTGAAATATGAAGCATAGCTCCTGCATAGGAACAGAGGAGTCTGAGCATAAGAAGAGGACTGATGGTTTTGAAGTTGACTGAGGGGTTTGGACTCAATGAAGCCAGTGTCATGGAAGTTGAGGACGTTGATTTGAATGGGCAGTGAGCAGTAATGACTAGACAAGGAATTGTTATAAGAATTATTGCTTGCTATGAGAAGACTGAAGGATAAGAAGAGGTGTTTGTCTCACCATTATTCACTGCTTTTGATTTGTTAAAGCCATATTCTGGGACTTGTGCCCTCCACCTGTATTGTTGAGATGATCCAGAGAATCAAAAGAAATGTTCTCCCTAACTTGTCAGTTATTTGTCAGATTTTTATGTTTTTATTAAATTTTTCATAAGTAAAGAAATACTACCACTCCCCACCCCCTGTGGTGAAGTAAGTGTCTGGAATCACCCTCACCATTTTAACGTTGCATTTATGGGATAATCTCCACTTATGTCATTTTGACAAAGATCACTGATCCCAGAACCAGTTATGATGTAGCATCAGGGGATGTCATATCGTATGGAATTATGTGTATCTGGAAGCAATTTTGGGGGTGGGAAGAGTCCTGTCCTAGATTATGTGGATGCATTATGTTGTATAAGCAGATTTTGAGTTTAAGGATTGAAATCTTTGCTGTTTGTGACAGCGAAGTACAGAGCAAAAAATGTGTTTCAAATGCATATAAAATGTGATTTGAAGTAGAGAGGTGAGAAGAGGAGTCTAAGTTGAGAATGTTTCATCATAAGCTACTATATCTTATTTGGAAATGATACAAAACTTAAAAAATGTAACATGTGTTAAATTCTCATTAACAATGGATTGAGTCTCTTGACATGACAACTTACGAGTTGGACAGGGCAAACAGAAGTTTCATATGGAGTTCATTTGAAAATTTTCAACCAACTGTTCATTTGTTCACTAATTCATTCTTAAATGTAATTTCATTTTGTGGGGTGTGTTGAATTATTGAATTTGTTTACACCTGGTAATTTATTTTTTCACACTCTAGTTCCCCACATGGATGACACCAGAGACTGTACATTGTGATATTAACCTTTAAACAACCACCTTTGTTCGCATATGCAGACACGTGAAGAAACACCCATAGAAATTTGTATCATATATTTGGGCAGCAAGGAAGTTTACTGCATTTTTAAGACTTGCTGCATAATCCCTGTTTTTTCCTCCCCAGAATGCTTTTGATTTCATAATGTTATCTTTTTTTCTGTTCAAATTGAAAAATTTTTTGTAAACAGTGCAAAAAAATTTAAAACCAACCTGGTTGTTGAAAGGTTGAGTGAAATATACATTGTACTGAATGGTGTTCAGAGTTTGTAAACCTTCATGTAACACCATTGTGGTATAATGTATTGTAAAATTTGGTAAAAGTTTGCAGTACTTAAGATCACTTATGAGTGTGGACAGCATAATCCATCTAGTGATTTGGCTATGTGCTGGACAGACATTGAATTGTGGTGTGATTTCTGGCATGCGCAGGAGAATTCTGTCTTCTCCGAGGTGTCCAAACAGGTTCTGTATTCCACCCAGTCTCCCATTCTGTATGTACTGAGGGCGGTTAAAGTGGCCGGGGCATCAAGCAGAGCACTCATTTCCATCTATTACTAGGGTTAAGAATGTGTAGGACTATACCTACATTCCCCAGTGCCTTCATGGTGTGCACAAGGACATTTGTACCTTTACCCATTTTAACCAAATTTGCATTTTTTTAAAAGATTTTCATAAAAATCCCCGATGTCAGTTCTTACAGAAATGTATCTAGTGTGAGCCAAGTTGATACAGGTGAACAGACACACATACATGAAGAAGCTAATAGGCCCTTTGCATGACGTACTTGAATGAAATTTTCATGTTGTATTTTAACAGGGTTTTCATGTGTATGTTAGCAACTGAAGAGATATTAATGGGCTGTATTAAAATGAGAGCAACATTGTTTCATTGACCCAAGAAATTTACCAGGGACAAGCAAAGCCGAAGGGTAAAATGAATGTTGGATATGTAAGTCGTATTTGGCAGTAGATATATCACATTGCAACATACAGTATAGTTGCAAATTTATAAACCCTCATTGTACTTAGTCATTACGGAGTGAATGAAGTCTTCCGGCATTCCAGAGGAATGTACTGTCTTCATCTTCAGGGTGATTTAATCCGGACAGCATGGATGCTGAAACTTCTGCATAGTCCAGAGTAAGTCACGCAGATGATGGAGGCAGTTCCTTCCTCTGAAACACGAGAACACACGTCCACCACATGGTGTATAAACCCAAAAGAAGAAGACCAACTAATCAGCAACCACTGTGAAAACATGAAAACTTAGATGAATAAAGTCTTTTACCTGAAACTAATCTGTGATTAGTCATAGGTGATTTGAGAAATTGGAGATTATTTTGAATTTTCATTGTTCCCAATCTAAGCACAGTATAAGTCATAGTGCCTCATAAATTCTTATACCAGCTGAGTGACATCGCTGTGCTAAAAGTCTGTCACTTACGTTAAACCATGAGCTCTAGTCATTTATTCATTGAACACCTTGAATGATTATTTCTGTCTCTCAAGCCATTTTTTGGTCAGACATACTGTGTATTGGCTTCGTAGCTGTATTATATTGTTGATTATTCAACTGCACCTTTAGTTAATACATTTTTAATGCCAGAGTTTGACAATATGAAAACTGACATTCAAAATTGTTCATGGTTTAGTCTGAAAATATTGCCCTTAGCTGTGTTAGCCCTATCATAAATAAAATTATGTATTTTTTAATACATTTTGTAATTTTGTTACGGTTGCATGTACTCTCTGAGTAGTGTGTGCAAAGAGAAAACAGCATCTTGTTTCATACTTCAGTGAACTGGAATAGCAGTTAAATAGCAGCATTTAGTTCATGACTTTGCTATTGTGTGAATAGCTTCCATGTTCCTTTCATTCACTTCCTGTTAAGTACTGAGATTAATAAGTTTTAAATGTACTTTTCATTTGTTGTGTCAGAATACTGTATTGTGAAGGGGTTATGAATGTGCAGTAAATATAATGAATGTTAAATTAATTTAATTATAGACTAATGTTGTATCCTGGATCCAGAAAAAGGAGACCTTTTAATTAGATTATTTAATGATTTTATGTGCAAACAAGAATTTAGGCAGTGGAAATTCCTTTTGTCAGGCACACCTTGTATCTAGTATTACAAGGAGAATGGCCAAAGTTGTCGCCAGCAACGAAAACACATTTAAGCGTGACTCTACAACGTTGTGCTGGCTTGCTGTCAAACCACAATGCAGCTCCAAGATGTAGGACACTGGTTGGACTAGTTAATGACCCCTGGGGTCATCCAATTCTACATCGAATTTTGAATGGTGCATCAGACGTGGATGATTCTGAAGGTGAGTGCGCATAGCATGATTTAATTTGGTGTAATCATAGACAGAGACCACTTCCTAGCTACCCCTCTGTTTAAGCGGGAGAAAATAACACTTTTCTAGCCACATGTTGCGGTTATATGGAGGCATTAATGATGCCTTATTGGTCTTGATGTTACACTGCATTTGTAGTCTGATGTGTCCTCTGTGACAAGAATGTGGTAGGTGCTGTATTATTCCTACTGGAAAACAGGATGTCTGTAAGCAGTCTTGGGCATCGCTTAGGTGGCATAACTCTGGTACTTCTCCCGTGATATCTTATTGTTGTATGTTCCATGTTACATTTTAATGGAGATGGCATTTTGTCGTCATTGTAGGGAGGCCATGTTGCCTGACCACTGGGTCTCTTTTTATGCAGTTGTCAGTGTTATTCTTGTGGGTATTTTTAACTGTATATTACTGTGATGAGGAAGAAGGGATGTGCTGTTAGCACCTGCATTTTTTTGTGAGGGGTGGTTAGCCAGAAGTGAGACTTCATGTCCATTTCCCCACTGCACAGAGATATGTACGAACCCAGTTTGTCTCTGAAGTACAATAAGTACAATCTTACTCAGTTGGCACTGGAACATTAATTAGTTGTAAATATCTTACTGATATTTATAAAATTAATTGATGATGCACAAAAAAATCTTTTGGACCAACAAAGTGGTTATTTCATTTTGCAAATCTTGAATGTATGCTTAGAAGTACTGTGTTTTTGTTACATGCATTTTTCAGAATAAAACAGTGATATTCTTTTTTAAGCTCTTTTTCTTGAATAAAAACCAATAATATGATATTCTTCTTTGTTGCTCATGAATTCCAAAGTTCTGTATATCACTTGTATTTTCATAAGGTTGTCACTTGCAGTGGGCTGGAGGACTGCAGGCCTTTTACTAACTGCCATCACTTATGTATGTTACTGAGGTTATTGTGTTGCAGGTTGTAATAATTGACTTGCTTGCGTTGTCCTTTCAGTTCTAGAATTGTGTCAGGCTGAGAAAGGAATTATTCTGTCAATGAGACTGGAAATGTTGTGTGAGTCGAAGTGTGAAGATTTAGCACTGAAGCTGGCAGAAGCAATCCACAGATGTCTCCGGACAAGGGATTCTAGCTTCCAGGAGGAAAGTGCAGAACAGCAGTTGTTTTATACTATAGACATTTACATTGCACTCCTTTACAAATTCAAGAGGATACATGATATTATCAAAGAGGTGATCATCTGGCAAAATTATATTTTAGAAAATTATATTAATTTCTGATGTTTAGATACTTTATGTTTCCAGGAGGACACCAAGATTTATTATTGAAAATGAGAATCCAGTGGAAGTTTTGCAGATTTATTAGGTCATTCGGGGTGTGGAATATACAGGCAACCACGGTCATTCATTGCCAGTTCAGCTGACTCCTGTATTAACTGACCCGTTCTTTTGGACCTTCCAAGAGATGATTTTTTGTTGGCTGAGGATAAAATTCATACAAGTTCCTTCTTTTATTATTTAGACCAACAGATGCACGATCTATTAACAATAAAGTCTGTATCATTATTGTTAATATAGTGTGCATTTGTTGGTCTACATAAATTATACAAAATGCAAGGTACATGCGTCAAGGTAAAGAGATCCATTCTTGTTTCAAGCCTGCCCTTTCTCCAGTCCCTTTGATGTCTGCAGCTTCACCATTAGGATCAGTAAAAGTGACAGAAGCTCCTGGCATGTTTAGGTCTTAAAATGTGTTGGAGGAGTTACTGTCTTATTCTGTGTCAACATTATGCTGTTTGTGTGTTTTTTTGTGTTGAAACGTTGCCTAGGTTTGGTTGTTTTGATTCCTAACTTTATATCTGTGGGCTAAGCTGTAGGCTAGGAAGGGGATCCTGCACAGATGATTACTGTTCAGCAGCAGCCTTTTTGCGAATTAGGTCATGTGACTGTTTATGTGGGCATTTTTAAATGACCTGACAGACCATTCTACATACAGACTGTTTGCTAGACAACAGACAGCACTGTAATCTGCAGTGTTCCCGTGTGCCATGAATTTGGATCCACACATTTTTGGTGCATTACAGCTGCAGCTTTGTATTTCTCCAGCTGATACACGATCTTGCATATGGTTTCCTTTGGCTCACAGCTCTGTGTTACATCGAACTGACATGTTGTTCATTAGATGTCATTGTGGAAGTTGGGATGGCAGAGTTAAAAACACAACATTCTGAAAGCCTTTTTAGGTGTCTTCACAAAATTGCTAAAAGCGACTATTAGCTTTGTCACATCTGTCTGTCCATTCATCCATCCACATGGAACAGCTCGGCTCTGATGGGTTTGATTGTCATGAAATTTTATATTTGAATATTTTTCAAAAAATCTGTCTAAAAAATTCAAGTTTCATTAAAATCTGACAAGAATAATGGGTACTTTACACGAAGATCTATGTACCTGTGTGATAATATCTCACTGAATTTTTCTTAGAATGAGAGATATTTCAGACAAAAGTTGTAGAAAAATCAAAACACGCTTTTTATGTTCAATGATTTGTTTCCAGAATTAATGTCATTTATGAGATAATGTGGAAAAATATTGTAGATCCAGACATTCCACATATGACAATATAATATGGCACATGTACTTCGCATGCTGGATAACTACGGCTTCAGACACACACTGAGAATATATAATGCTTATTGCTTTTCCATTGCAACAGTGGTTATGTGAACATGTCTCATTATTACATTCATGTGTACATTGCCTTTCTCATTCATGTTGTCTTCAGTGCACCATATTCTATCCTCCAACATGTACCACATGTAAATATTAGTCTCACTGGTCCATGTCTGGGGAATAAAGGGACAGCAGTTGGTTATGTATTGTTCCATCACCAAATGCGCTGTAAACGATAATGTGTAAATATATAACACAGTCTAACGCAGTGTTTAGACTGTATATTTTATATATTTATATATTACTGTTCAGTGAACACAATAGGGATGTCTCGCCTGAAACAAAAAAAAAGCACTCTAAATGATGTATAGAATTCATAGAATTGTTTCCATTGTGGGCTGTTGCACTGCCTCTTTGAAAAAGGACATGGTTTTGTCATGATGGGACACATATTCAGAAAATAATGTCAGAATGTGTGTTACAAATTGGTCTGAATTTATGGTCACATAAAAGAAATGGGCCAAATAATCGTAGCTGCACTCGTAGCACACCTTATGCAAATTCTCACATCATGTATTGACACTTCATGGATTAACATGGGATTTTTTCACAGACCTGTGACTCTTAATTTGAGATATCATATGTTACTCAAGATGATACCAAGGTCCATCGCTAAACAGAATAACCGTAGGGTTCAATTCTCCGACAGTTCAAAAAGTTCAGTCTTGCTTTACACTCTTTTTGTGGATTCTGTTAACACACTTGGATACAAATTAGGCAGTACTGATGACACAGGTATCCCTGATTACTATGAAAGTCAAACTAGTGATTTTATTTGTGACGCTTCATTCTAGCACCAGTTTTTCCTTTGCACTTTTTCTGTGGGTTCACGAGAATGGAACCGCAGCCTCAGATTTTTGCGTGTATACGTAAATTGTTTTCATGTTTCGATCAGACACATCAGGAAATTTTTTGTCTGAATTTATAACATCATGTTTTGTAGGAACTGTATTTGCAGGATGAATGACATATCTCATTTCCAGGTGATGATGGAGGTCAGCAGTCTTTGACCAAAGATATGTTACAGCATGTTTTGAAAAATTTTAGAGACTGTATGAAGACACTACGTTATTTATTCTTCTAAAGGCAATATTTACTCGTTTTACCCCTTGGTGACTGTATGCAAGTCATATTGTATACGGAATTCAGTGTGATGAACACCAACAGAATGTGAAATACTATTTTGACAAATGTCATAAGGTTGGCCGTGTTGGTTCATAAGTTGGAAAAACAGGTCTGCAGTGCAGAAAAATAATTCTAGCATTAAACACATATATTTGCGTGACATGGTATTTATGGAAGTGCAAAAAAGTTTCATTCACTGGCCAGTGGAAATTATCTGGCCTCAAGCTTGTGGACCACTTTGTCCCATTTTGAGCATCATAGAAAAAGAATGGTAACAAGGACAAGAGCTCTGTCACCTAATGTTGACAAGGCAATTATCCCCCTCATATTCCCACCCTCAACTTCCAACTACAGATGGTGGTGGTGGTGGTAGTAGTAGTAGTAATAATAATAATAATAAACTAGAGTATTATTTATTAATACTACCTTTGTCCGTAAAGTTCCGAGATTGATTTAATATCTCGACTTATGTAAATGTTGCGCAATTCCAGTTGCCACTTGACATTTTATGACTCGCCTGAGGTATTTATGTTAGTTCTCTCGACCTCCGCTAGGCGGCAGGATGCGGCGGAAATCCCCATGTCCCATGCCAGTGGCGATTTTTGCTGTTAGAAGAATGGATGTCCAATTTGAACAGCGAGTTAACATCAAATTCTGTGTGAAGTTGGGCAAGACAGCCACAGAGAC
>JGI20166J26741_11476251_pt1 | contig 13090 bp, 7 predicted proteins | sample TergutCu122P5_FD_26741 | JGI IMG/M metagenome (IMG submission 26741)
GACCTATTGTGGGACACATGGTCTGGCTCCACAGATGGGAACTGTCTAAATTGGGTGACACTAGCTCTCAACTTCATTGGAACTCACAAATCTCCCTGCCTGGCACTGAAGATGCCTACAATAAGGCGGCATCCTCCTGGGAGGAGGGCCAAGGATCATTTTGAATAACACAAATAACAGTGGCGGCAGAGTTCAGAAAGTATGAAAGATAGGTTACGGAAAGTTGGAACTAGAGAAGACCAAACAGCTGACTGAATTATCATACCCTTCATACTCTTCAGGTTTCACACACTTAACATCTCAGTTATCTATTGTAGTTTAAAGAATTTCAAAATGTGGACGAACACACAATAGCAGTACAAAAATGGCTCAGAAAGGTTACCAAGAAAACATGCAAACACTCCAAAACAGCAAATGTAGTTGGAATTGTAGTTAGAATATTAATTTCTGCAGAAGCCCGCACTGGTATGTTACATAACTGCAAAACTCAGCAATACGCATGGAGCTGTAGTGTGGAATTGGAAATAATTTATTTTTATGGAGTTCTCATGACTTTGGTTGAGATATACTACAACATAAAACTACAAGTAGCTCAATGTGCATACCTTTAACCAACCAATAACTGCCACCAGGTACAGTATTGCAATGAGTGACCTTAACTTTACCGGTATGGTCGCTGACAATAAGAATTTCGTTCTCCTTCCCAGCTGTCTGTTCGATAAACCCCTGAAGCCATACATACTTGAAGAATATACACTTAGTTATGTTCAACATTTTTCCAAATTTGAATTCCAGTTTCCAAAAATCTTCTGAGGTCTTGATGCACATGTTTAAATCTTTGATATGTAATTTGTGTGCCGGATGATCGAACATTGTATAAAATCCAGGTATTTGAAACAATATTATATGTAAAACTTGCCAGTAAAGCGGCCCGCTTTGAGGTTGACTTCGCGAACATGATCAATACGGGAAACTTGTAGAATTAAAAAATCACTATTGCTACACAGAAATACCTCTTCACATTAAAAGAACTGTATTCTGATTCTGTTGCATCTGTAAAACATATTTATGTAACAAGGCCTGTTAGATTTTTAGAGCACTGTACAAATTACCTAAAATTGGAAGGTACACATACGTACAAGATGCACGATAAATTTAAGAGCAATTTAAATTCGAGGACTTGATGCCTTCGAGTTTGGTACTTTTCACCTTAAAGTCTCCTATTAAAAAACGTAAAGATTAATTTACATAACCTATAATTATGCCTGCTGTTTTACATTAATTTGAAACGCGCGAGGTTTGAAGCTTCCGCCGCGGTGTAGTTGAGGTCTTCGCTCTTCTGGGATGTTTTGCAGCTTATATTGATAACCATTTACAGACGATTCGGGACAGATTGTCCATCCCGAAACGTCGGAATACCACAAGCGCATGGTCTGTAACATCCCAGACGAGCGAAATTTTGAATTTGAAATGTTTTCTTACATAATTAGGACCGTCATCAATTGTACTCTACCAAATGGCAGAGCATGAGACCTGAATACAGATGGCAGAATAATATTAAAATCGTCCCAATTCCTGTTCGTTATTGCACAATATCCTAGTGTATTCAAAACAGTGTTGGTCAAACTGTCAACCATTGCCCAGAGGTAATATTCTGTGGATCAGGCATGGATTATACCTGTGACAGCAGTGTGCACGGTAGTAAGAAACACAAGTAGTAATCTGTGGTAAGAATTTCGTATCATATATGGTCTGTGGTACCATTGTAGACCGCCTACGAAGCTGCGATTGAGGATTCTGTTACGAAAAATGGAATTAAATGTTGCATTAGAATAGTTGGTATAGCGACTACGCTACGGCCTGTACGTTTCAGTGTCGAATCCCGGTAGGAGCATAGGAATTTTCTCTTACCCAAACTGCCCAGATCTCTTCTGGGGCCCACACACTTTCCTGGGGCGTGAAGTTAATCACCTCCACATAGTGTCGAGGTTGAGACCACAGATCATCTGTTGAGACTGAGTGGAGCTATACCTTTGCTTCTCCTGTATGCCTTCATGGCGTGAGCACGTCAACTTAACCTTATAGCCAACTGCTTATGATCATGAGCTTACGTTCCCTTTCGACCATGCTGGCATATTAACATCACGGATTAGCCATCTGCGCAAGTTATGATTTATGGTGTTTTCAAAAATGGCGGAGGACGTCACGGGATCTGAACTTGGTTTGTGATGGACGAAACGAAGGGCACTAATGTCGTTTCAGGCACAAGGTTGTAGTACTCGATGGCTGTGTTCGAAAAAAAACATCCAAGGAAAGTATTTTTAGATGATACTGAAGTGCTGACATGCGTTTTTGAGAATGCACAGAACATTCAGGGACACACGGTAAGCGAAATTGCGTTGGTCTAGGTATGGAATAGAGAGGGAAACACCGGAGTTGGTTGTGTAATAACCACAATTATACCCTGTCCAATGTATTTCGTTTTAAATTCCAATGTTGGGAACCGCAGTATGAATCTCATTCAGAATAAAATGTGTTATTAGGAAATGATTTCAGACTCAGGCTTTTACGATATTGGGTTGTTTTACGTGCAGTTGTCACGGCAGAAGAATAACTGTCATTAAAATATGTCATGTGGACGTGTGATTTACAAACATAATCTGAATGGTAGGTTTCATTAACACACGTTCATGTCTTGTATGCGTGATTTGTTTTAGTGTATGTAGTTTCAAGTGAACTTCCTCACGATTTAGTTCTCTGCCCCTCCCCCCTTTTCGTCCGTCGCCTTTTCAAATGTTGGATTACGAGCAGTGTTTTGTTCTATTTGAAATTACTTACAGTCTACCATGTGCTTATATCTGCAGTTGTCACTCATTTAATGTTTTTGTAAGCACTGCATTTATTTTTAATGTGCTTTTTCTTGGTGTATTTTTCTCTCTCCATCTTTCCTCACCACGATGGCATACTGTGAAGAGTAGAAGGGGAAAGTAAGGGATGAAACTGGGGAGAACAGAAATATTGTTGAGGGAAAACAGGGTTTTATTAGTCATTAGTAATGTAGGGTACTTTTTTGGTTTCGTATGCATATAATGATTGGGCTGTGTTAAGTGACTGCTCACCTTAATAGTTGTGGAGTTTATATTGTAATGTATTTGAAACTGAAACTGAATTAGATGCAGGATATTTTAAACTGGGCTTGAAAACTTCGAATAGTTAAGTGCAATGCTGATGTTTTCTACAACACATCTCTGGTCTTATTGTACAATGTTTTGCTGTATAGACTGGGTTCCAGTAGTTTTTCATTTCCAGGAATATATCATACGCGTTCAGCGAGGACCATTACCAGAGAAAACGTGGCATATACATAAGCGATACAATGATTTTGTTTCTCTCCATAATTTACTTCAGATCTCTGGGCTTAACCTTCCTCTTCCTCCAAAGAAACTCATTGGAAATATGGAAAGAGAATTTATAGCTGAAAGACAAACAGGGCTTCAGGTAAAGTATTGGTAATCAATTATTGCATGTAATGGAAGTATTCTTGCGTTGATTCCAAAGTATAACATTGGCACTAATTCTGAAGGGGGATCCAAATGCCATTGGGTTCAGGAAGCTTAAGCACTACAGTAGATAAGCAAGAAATACAGAGTTGGATGGAATATAATGGAGCTCTGTGTCTCAGAATTGAATCATGTTCCTTGCACTGAAGTATCAATGCTCTAGCAGACATTGCAGTAGCAGTCTTCAATGTAGGTGGTATCTGGGAACTGACATGTACTTACAGATGTCTGGAAGGTGTTGTGACTGGATGTGGCCCAGGCTGGATGGTAGACAAACAAATTGCCCAGAGTTTAGTTTGCTGAAGCAAGCCTTGTTTTAATTCACCAAGTAGTGGCTATGTGACTGCTCATTGTGCTTGTTTTTCATGGTCTGCTGTAAAACTTCCCGTAGAAAACAACTTTTTAAATGTACATGCTCACCTGAATTTAATCCATACTCTTGGGGCAAAAGACATGTTCAGATGTTAGGGGGAACATTTAGTACTCATTGTATTTACTATACTTAAATGTGTTACTAAAATGCAGTTTACCCATTTGTCCTTGGAACTTCAGCTCCATGTTCCCCAGGGCTCCATATGGCAGTCAGGCTTGTTTCTCTGTTAGGATGAACCAGACTTTGAAGTGGAGATGAAAAGTGTCATGCTTATGCAGAGGTTAAATAATCATGTACAAGACAGGTAATGTACGTATAATCTAACATTGAGGCGCGTTCATGCAGCCATTGTTGCAATGGAAAGTCAGTAAATATTACATATTCCAAGAGTGCGTTTGTAGCCTGAGATGTCAAGCATGCAATGCACGTGCGCCATATTGTCATCTGTGACCTGCCTGGCCCTAAGGTATTTTTCCACATTATCTCATAAATGGCATAATATTCAAAAAAAAGGTATTGAACATAAAGTGTGTGTTTTGATTTTCTCTGCAGTTTTTGTCTGAAATGTTCCTTATTCTAAGAAGAATTGAGTAATATATGATAAAGGAATGTGTTTGGTCTTAACGTACAGTACCTGTTATTCTTGTCTGATTTTAATGAAACTTGAATTTTCTCAACAGATTTTTGAAGTATACTCAAATGTCAAATTTCATGAAATTCCATCCAGTAGAAGCAGTGTTGTTCCATGCGGACAGACTGACAGACTTGATGCAGCTAATAGTTGCTTTTTGCAGTTCTGTGAAGGCAACTGAAAACTAGTTGGTTTGTATTGAAGATAATGCATCATATGATTTTTTGATATGAAGATTGTGCTGATCATAATTTATGTTTCAGAATTATTTAAACATAATCCTCATGAATCCTATTTTGGCATCATCATTGCCTGTGAGGAAATTCCTGGATCCCGACAACTATGCCACACCATTTCAAGGTTGGTGTATATGTACTGTAGCAATGTGGAAAGTTTTTACACATTGTATTTTATAGGGTTGCACTAAAATGTATTACAGTGCATGTGCTCCTGTAATATTTCTGGCATACACCTGATGATCAGTTTCCTATGTGAATAGATTTTATTTTGGAGAATTATTCACATGAGCAAGCTTTTTTGGTTAAAATTAGAAGGTGCATCAGCCACCATGTTAAGTGTGCTGTAGTATTTTGAATCCAGTGTGGTCACCATGAAGGTAATAAATGGAAGTTATCAGATATCTCAGACATGTATGCTGTTGTTTTTATACTTGTAATATGTAGCAGGGTCACTTGTTATTTTACTATATATTGATCTATTAATACACGTTTAAATCAAACAGTGCATTTTTGAGTCATGGCTAGACTGTGCTACTAGTTGGATGGTCCCGGGATCGATTCCCAGTTTTGTCACTGGATTTTTCAGTGACATATTTCCTTCCGACCGCACCATGGCCCTGGAGTCGACTGAGCCCCTAGTGAAAATGAGTACCAGGAACATTCCTGGGGGTAAAGGCGGCCAGTGCGTGAGGCTGACGACCTCACCACCTTCATGCCGAATGTCATGAAAATCTGGGAGCCTAAACCTCCTGGAACCCTCTGGGCCACACCGGGCCTGTTACGGGACTCCTTTATCTTTTATTTGTGTAGTCTGTAAAGGTAGTCATTATAAGTAACATGTTGCAGAGATGGCATTGCAACATGTATCCATGACACTGAGAAGTGAGGTGAATTATGAAGTCATAAAGCCTGTGCCAGATATTGGTTGGAGGTTGCGGAAACATTACTTTCTTGTTAAAAGCCATATTAATCCAAAAGAAGAAATGTTGCTGTCATGGGTAGAGCATGGACCTGACAAATATCTGGAGGACCGTGATTTGCAGGGCGTGTTCAAGAGCATATCAAATCTTCAGGTAGGTACTAGAGTGAGCCCTGAAACACTAATCCTTCATGCAATGAATACTGTCTTACTGTTATCAATTTTTGTGTTAGGATTAGTTGTTATAGTTCGAAGTCATGGTTCTGTATCGTGTCACAGGTGGTTCACTCTGTATTAATTTCTTGTGCCTATCTCCTCTCTTGTTCTCACCATATGTGTGGTCCTTGGTGACCTCACTGGTTGAAGATAATGGTCTTCAGGCATATGTTGCCTTATAGTGTGGTAGATAGGTACCAACATTTTGGAAAAAAAACCTTTTTCTTTCCTTGGGGAAAAGGTATATATTTGAAATTTAATTTGTATGCAGAATTTTTAAGTTAACAGTGAGTTGACTAACAAAGTAATAATACTGCATTTTCAGCACCCTTACATTCAAGGAATAGAATTTATAAACTGCAGTGGAGCTGGAGGGTTTGTTGTGCGTGAGCTTCATAGTGCAGGAAGCCTACGGGATCTTTTGTGCACTGCAAAACCAAAGCAACAATTCATGAAGAAATATGGTAACCCAAGACAGTACAGACCTCTGTCTGAAAGTGATATGGCTTGCTTTGGGCGGCAGATTCTTGAAGTACTCAGATTCCTTAGTGAAAAGGGACTTCATTTTGGTAAGGCACATTCTTTGTGGCAAGAAACTGTATTCTCATAAAAAATGACAAAAGAGTGTATTGCTTGTGTAGAAATATAGGTATGATTCATTTATTGAAACTGATTATTTTTTTTTTGTGTTTACTTTATTTATTTACCTCAAACCCAAATACATCTATGAAAATCATTCATAGGAAATCCATGTTGTAATGGGGAAGTATCCCTCAAGGCTTACTGTTTTTTTGAGTGCTGCTATTTTCAACCAGTGTTTATCTTGTGTTAGTATAGTAGTAGGTGTTCTGTTTTTGCTCATATGATCATCAGTGTCATTGTAATTAAATAACTTTAGGGAGCACAGGTTTCCTGAGAAGCTAATAGTTGTTCAGATAGTCAAGAAGTACACTGTCTTTTAATGGAATGTTAAGGTTCATGACTGTTACCAAGAGTCCGCCACTAATCCCTATCCACAGCTAGATGAATCAAGCCTATGCTCCCATCTTGTTTCTTTAAGATCTGTTTTAGTACCATCCCCCCTATCTGTGCGTAGGTCTTCCAAATGGTTCTGTTCCCTGACATATACCTTGCATGTGTTTGGGTTGTAGCTGTCCAGAGCTCACAACTGTATTACTGCATGAGGTTGGGGCAGAGTGCTTAATTATCACCCCCCACACAGTTGTCTGCTGGAAATATCAGCACAGGGAATAAACATGAATTCTGCTATCAGATGTTTCATAATAGGTGTCAAATTTATACTGTTTTTAAAAATTCTCCATTTGTGTTAACATAGACCACTGTGGAGGCTTGATTTCTGTGGTGCTCAGTTTATTGGCTGGACAACAGGAATGAGACCACTGCTTTGTAGTTTTCCCGTTTCTGTCAAGGAAAATGCTGGTATAGTACATTCAAGTGGGCCATGACTTCCTCTTTCCAAATCCTTTTTCATTTTTCATTAATGATTGTAATCCCATCTTAGATAACACCATTTAATCTGTTCAGTTGAAACAGGATCATAAAATAATCTGAGGTCTAGCCCATTGCTAAGATTCTATTGAAACTTTGTTTAGAGAACTTGGGTTCAGGAGTTTGAGGACTGTTGTTTTAGCAATGATGTAAATACAAGCAACTATTCTTTCTGTTTTGCAGGCCACCTCCATACTGGTAATATACTGCTGGAAAATGGACGAGTGAAGCTTCTGGACATTGAGAATGGGGTTCTTGGTTTGCCGTCATATTACAGGCCATATTTTGTCCAGCATAAGAAGATACATACACTGGAGGCTGTTGATGTGTATTGTTTTGGTCATGTTCTATATGAGATGGCATTTGGTCATCCTTTACATGAATCTGTCTGTGATATTTTTCCTTCAAGCTGTCCCCCTTTGTTGAGTGAGTATAGCTACGTGAACAGTGTCCAGGTGATTGTTCACAAGTACTTAATTATGAGGGAAGAACAAATGCTGAGATTGCAAAATAGGTATAGTGACTAGGTTACAGGCTGCATCACTAAGGAATTGTTTGATTCTTTGCCTCCACTTCTGCATATGCCTTTATGGCTTACACAAGGATGACCTTACCTGTACTTTAGTGAAGGGAGGAGATGTCAGAAGAAATAAAAAATCTCAAATTTAGGTTCTGTGTTGCACAGACACTTTATACTTTGGCTCAGGATAAAAGGGTTGAGATAGAAGTGTTGAATGTGTGGTGAATGTGTTGAATGCAACCACAGATATATAGAATTCTCATCTTCAAGAAGTAGCCCATAGTAGCCCACACTTGGACTGTGATATAGCTTTTTGTAAGTTTCAGATAAAAGGCCTGATCAAAAAGTACAAGGGTGAAACTGTGGGAAGAAAATAACTCAAACAGGTTGTCCAGTTTATGCTATACAGTTAGTCTTCCTCTGATTTTGTACAGTGGTTCCAATGGCCATGTTGTTTGTTGAAGTGCCTATAACTCCACCCCCACCCCCAACATTGGATTTTGATGATTCCATGGCATTTATCCATACCTTAGAACCCTTTTCACTTTGGAGAACCAAAACGGGTCACACGCCATCCTTATTCTTACATATATCATATTGCAGGTATTGGTACCTTATGTGCACGGACAAGTATTTTTTCTGTAGAGTTCTGAATGAGACAGATTATTATGTAAATTGTGATCTTTTAGGATGTGACACACCAACATTTATGATAAACATGCTGCCTCTTGAATATGATGGCAGTATTTCTCATCAGAACATGAACACATCCCTACAACATACTGTGCTGTCACATCCCAGAAGACTGTAATGTTGACATTGCTGCGGGAACCTCAGATCTCATGTTAAGTGTTACGACTTATAATTTTGCCAAGACTTAATTTCTGAGCTTTAAGCTAAAACACATGTGCCATAGAAACTATCAGCTTCTGCCATAAGTACAAGAATAATCATTCTTTATATCACATATTCTGGTAATGAACAGTAGCCACCGATTTTTCAGTGTTCATTCAAAGGGGATGACTGGAGTGTGTCAGAAATGTAGCTGTTTTGAAATGAGTGAGTCATATATCTGAATGGTTGAGTGTTTTAGTTTCAGTTCTTTGCATTTCATAGCTTTCCTTGGTAGTGTTCTGAAATTATGGTGGTTTGGAGAACAAAGTTGCTTTTCATGCTAGCCGTATGGAAGTGTGATTACAGATCAGATGTATGTGCACAAAATGGTGTACTGTCATGAAAAAATTACAGCTTTCTGCTAGGAGTGCAAGATATCAAAGAATTTTCCAATTTTGTCACTTGATTAATGTCCACAATTTTTAATTCATTTTTGTGTAACAAATTTAGTTCTACATTTTTTTGATGAGCACTCATACTTTGTGACTTATTTTTGTTACATTACCCATGTTTTCCTTGAACTTCAATGGTAAACAACTTGCCTCCCAACAATTTCGTTGTTGGTGAAGAAGAACACGTCTTTCGTCGTACTTCTTTGCCTAGATGTCATTTACTTTTGTAGATCATTCTCATATACCACATGTTATTGACTTGATTTTCCAGTATATATACAGTGATACATATGTCAGTCATTTCCCTGTGCATCATTTTGGCATCTTAGTAAAACTTCTCTGCAACTGTTTTCCTGCATTTAGTGTGTGTCCCTCCCCCACATCTCCATCCCTGTCCCCATCCCAGCAATGATGGATAGAATTTTCATTGTATACAGTTGTAGTAGTGTAATCTAAATAAGCTGTAACTTGAAAGAATCCCAAATATCATAATTGTTCTGAAAATTTTAATGATTGGATAACATTACTTATATAATTTATTATCATTCTTCTTAGCATCTGTCAGCTGGTTATGAAAAGGAATTTTGAAGGGAAATGCCATAGAGGCTGTATCTGCTATTGCCATTGATGATGTAATGAGAATGGTGGTCAGTTGGTGGAATCTAAGTTACATGTGGACTGCAAATCATTGTGAGGGCTCTGTAAAATAGAAATTTTTAGTCTTAGTTTGGCAGAGGTGAAGGCCTGTGTTTGTGTATAGTAGTGCCTGACTATATTTGATTGTATTGGATCCTGGATCCTGAGAAAATCTTGTCATAACCCAAACTGTCAAGTCTGCTGAACTAAGATGGTAAAATAATTTGAAATGGTTATTTCTCTGCCTAATGGAGGACAGTGTAGTAAATTTAAAGGCATTTCAAATTAATTGTCTTGCTAGTGTCAAAAATTGTTGCAGGTAACTAAGAGTAAAGAGAGGGTTTCTACAGCTGTTCAGAGTCCTGTTAAGCATGGTTAAATTTTCTTAATGGTTTCTTGCTGTTGAAATTGAATTCTACAATAAGGATGACCTATATTTCTTTATAGGGGTGGTGGTTAGTTGGAAGCAACACTACATATATGGCAGATCTCACATTCCAGATATTGCCTGCTTAATTATGTAATTCTAATAGATTTTATTAACTCTATATTGTGCAACCATAATTGCAGGTATTGTACATCTTTTCTCTTGGTAGAACACGATGAGGATTTTCAGGGCCCTTCATTGATACAGTAATTCTCTGACTTGTTGTAGAGTCTGTTCTGGAATCTATCCTGTCTACTGAAGCTTGTAAAGGTGGGGTGCCAACAATAGCAGCTCTTCTGACACACCCATTCTTTAATAGCACTGAACTGTCATCCTTGCACCAACTTACGAACTCCTCACAGTGTGACCGACCACACCTCAAGTTCTCATCACATGTCAAGGAGGCTTTGAGAGTAGCTCATCAGAAGACTGAGACAAGACTGAAGGATGAGCAGAAAATGGTACAGAGAATTGTAGGAGAAAACCTAAGGTGTTAACAGATTTGTGATTTGGAACTGGTACATAGAAAACAAAAATGTATTTTATGTTATTCATTCCAAGCATTGATAAGTAATAGTAATGAAATGCACATTGTGCTTATTATTATCATATTAAAATAGTAGACTCCACATTTTGATCCCTGTGGAGTATAGCCATCAAGTAGTTGCATACAAAACATCTAAAATTGCTTTAAACAGTTGTATCTTGATATCTTTTACACCATGTAGTAGAAGTGAGATGTAAACTGTTCCTTGCCAGACAATTGTAGACATACAGTGATGTGGAACTTGGTGTCTTGCAGGTGGCCTGTATATGCATCATTGGTTAGCACAGTACTTTCTAATCATTGATATATATATATCTACATCAATCTTCCAAGGAGCAGGTTACATATCACTTCTTCTATGTTGTGTACAAGATACAAAGATACTACCGTTGACGACAGTTGTATATGTTGTTTTATACACAAACTGGATGTAAGCATGTTGGAGTCCCTTTAACACAATAATAGTAATAAGCAAGTGTGCATTTGGTTGGTTATTAGAAAAGTAATGAACATTTAATTTACTTTGGCATCATCATGAATGAGCTAAAGATGCTTTGTACTATGGGAAAGGATTGTGTGTTGTAAACAAGGGACACAATTAATTGGGAGGCCTTATGGGTCAATACCATTGATGATCAACACATTTGGAGTTAGATGTTGGACCACTTCAGCCCCAGTTATTCAGGAAATATTGCATCTCTTGTGAAAGCTGCACATGTGTTTGCTTCGTTCTTCATGATAGTACGAGTATTAACCCTTTGGTGCAGTAATTAAATGACTGGAATTCAAATCAGAGGATTTAATTTTTTCGTGCAGACTCATACAATAAAAAAAAGCATATCTTGTAGAGTTTTCTTTCAGTTTAACAAAAAGAAATTTAGCAATCTCTTTATGAATTAAATTGGAAAAATGTTATTCATATATTTTTATAATAAAATCAGGTCTGTGAATTGCATGCATAATGTAAAATGTATAAATGTATATTGCTTACATAATTTTTAACTGTGGGTGAAAATTCTTGGCACCTTGGGTCACTGTGTTGTACTCATATGCTGTTTACACCTTAGGTCGGGGTCAGTTACAAGTTCATTAGGGTGTGGTATTTGCCAAAACAAGGTACCATGCTTAACTTTACACTTATTTCATCTCAAACTGTCTGGTGGTGGGTATGTTTCATCTGTAGAGCTAAGGTAGGAATAGTGATTGGGTTACTTAATGTCATGCAGTAGGCAGGGTTTGGTTTGTCTTACAATACAAGTAAGTTGGTTTTTTCCACCAGTGGCTGAAAACTGTCTGTAGAAAGCAGCATCAGCAGAGCAAGTGGAGGCTATTTTTTCTGTTTGGTGCTACATTTCTGTCCTCCCAGTTCAATTTGTATGTGTCAAGTTCTGAGTATATGCATCTTGAATTACAGAAGAGGTGATGTGACCTATTAAAGTGTGTAAAGTTTTCAATTCATATATCTTACATCATAAGGACTGATGATATATAAAACTTTAGTAAGTTATGAGAGTATAAACTTGTTTATGTAGGCTTAAAACTGGATCCAATGATAGGCTTTTGGAGAGCAGTGATGATTATAACTTGGAACAGCAAAGTACTATATTTGCATGCATATGGGTGATGATATTTTACAGGGCAGATTCTTTTTAAGGTAGGAAATGTGGTACAGTACCTGTTATTTTCTGCAACAATTTGCATTGCGTTTTAATCAATGTACTTACTGCCATCCAAATTGAAATTGCAGTTATCCATGTAGCACCCAGTATTGGACTTCATCACAGAAGCTCAGTCAAATTGTAAAGTAAGGTAGAACATTCAGAAGTGTTAATCTAATTCTGTGCTTTAGTGACGTGTGGTATAATATTCTGAATTGTGTTGCTCATTTACTCATGCTGTTATATTTATTAATACCTCAGCCAACAAATGCACTTAATAAAATGCAATTCATAACATTTATTAAACTCCTCCATGTTTTGGAACTGGTGTCCCTTCCTAAAGGAATTTGAGAACAAAGGCATGCGAACCCAACACGTTCATCCAGGTATTACACTGCCTGAATTGGAATGTTTACAATGTTCAGATTCTAAAATATATGAAAAGCTGATAAGCATAAAATTATATTGTGATATTAACCCTTTGCCGGTCCAATTTAAAACCATACTGCATGGGCAGAAAGGCTGCGTTTTTTTCAGTGGGCATTTAAATTTACGTACTGCACCAGAAA
>JGI20166J26741_11476473_pt1 | contig 13087 bp, 10 predicted proteins | sample TergutCu122P5_FD_26741 | JGI IMG/M metagenome (IMG submission 26741)
TTTTCGCCCCTTAAAAATCCGACGGCTTCGGCCGGGTTTGAACCCGCGAACTTGGGTACTAAAGGCCAGCACGCTACCCCTAGACCACCGAAGCCGCTTGGGTACTGGACAAAAAATTTCGGTCAACAGGTTACGTGTGAAAGGAGATGCGAAAGCAAATACGATGTGTTCTTTCAGAAGTAGCACTAAATGATTCTGTAGTGTGATTAGAAGCATGTCCGTGATTATCATAAAGACTGTAATCGAAGGAAACAAATGTGTCAAAGTAAACTGTACGGATAGCCACACAAAACTGCTATTTTTCTGAAACCATACAAAGTTTCAGTTATGCAAAAGAGTAAGGGCGCAGACTATGCTGCGAGAGTACGGTTTTGTAACTGGTTCTCTGCAGACTTGTGTAGGGAAAGGTGGTCGAATTTGGCACACCTAAGCAAAAAACTGCCACTATCAACCACAGGATTATATGTATTATTACATAAATAACAATATTTTTTTCTCCAAACAATTTTAAACATTTTCCAATAAGCACTTCTCATCAAGAAAGAAAAGCGGACGCGAAAAGAGCAAAGAACTTGCGTAATTCAATTGCTCAGAAATGCCCAACTAGTAACGTAATGCTGAGCAGTTTGCAGTATAATTAGGCCCACTTCCAACTTACTCACATGTGCAGAATAACACGACAGACAGAGCAAACTGCCAACAGATCGGGATTAATTCAAGCTAGAAAAAAGGAAGCCGGCCTTCGGTCGGGTAAGGCAATGCAACCGAAAGTAAACGTCTGTGCAAATATATGTCTTAGCTGAAATTATTTGAAGGTAGACTTACCCTCTGCTTAATTAAGTACGAGCCATAAATAAATGTGGGGGAGTGAAGATACAAATTCAGGCACTTTTTCTCGGCCCTAGACATAAGTCAAAAGTTGCTTTATGCTTCGGCCGCTTTTTGGAGAGGAACATACCGGTAGTCGGGCCCCGAACCCTGATTCCTCAATTTCTCAGTCTTTCAACCGCGGGATATGGGTAGAATTTTTACCTGTTTGCATAGGGACGAACAGTGAAGATAACTGATCATTCCCCATGCGACAGAGGAAAATAATTTCTGTTCAAAGACTTTATAATATACACCTTATCATCTATCCACAGTGGGACAGATGTTAATCTTACGGAAACACCTGTATTTATGCAGAACGCAGCACCGCCGTAGTGCACAGTGGAGCGGAGTCAAGAGGAAAAGTCTGCGGGCGGCACATGGAGCTGCGAAGGTGATACGAGACAGAGCCTTGAGGCCCAACCATCCGTATACACTGCATGTTAACAACCTCGCACGACTAATTTTGTAACTAAACACTGTAATCCAAACTTTACCAACATGCCCGTGTTCAATGCTAGGGGTGACCAAATTAATACACGTAGGTCATACATGGCTGTCAGGGGGTTTAATTATCAAATGTAAACTACATAACTCTCTGGTACATACTATACGTTTCAGTCCAAAATACATTTGTATTAAATATCACAATCACACTACGCATTTCGACACGATCCTGTCATCTTCGGGTCTGCAGGCAAGTTTACTGTCAAGACAATGCACTAACTGCGTACATGAAAAGGTTATCTAACACAGCACATTTTTGCCCTGTCGAAAGTGGAACTCTTAACAGTCCGGCGGTTGACTTGCTGATTTTGTTGAACCAAGGACAAAAACCGGTGCAACTTCTTTCACCTCAGCTTCAGCGATTTATTGTTTACTAAGAACCTTTCCCCCCTACAAATGTAGTCCGCCTCACTTAACAACTTCTGTCACATGTAAATGAAGTTTCTGGTACTCTACTAGAACACACAGATAAACTTCTGCACTTAAGAAGCCATTTTGCAAAAAGGCCGTTGCTGGGACGTCCTGGCAACTCATATAATAGACAAATGTATATTATGAGGAAAACCTGAATTTTATGTACAGCCTCATGGTGACCCAAACATAAATACAAAAAATAAAATTCGCCCTAGAACAGGCCGTGAAGGCCCAGAGGGGGAGTGTATGTATAGCTATAACCTTCCTCTAACCTCGACACTAGATGGGGGTGGGTGGTCAACGCCACGCCACTTCCGCTTTAGCCACGGGAAAGAGATAAGGTACCTATTGTACAGGAGGCTGGGTTGGACTCAGGGTCTGTCTGGACGGGTGCGGAAAATCTCCCCCCACAGGCATTCGATCCCTGGACCGTCCAGCCGTAGCCAGTCGCTATACCGACTACGCCATCGCAGCCCACTCCCGAAAGAAATGTAACAAAAACAGAGTCAAACAACTTGAATCGTAATTGAAATAAGATACTCTTTTTGACCAGAATACAAGCAATTAGATGAGTTTCAGTTTATTATCTCAGAACGTAGGACAGTTATTTATTCCGGCACTGCAGAAAAATTCCAGTCTGTCATCACAGATTTTTTTTTTGTTTCACCAAGATGGAAGACACTTCGCATTTGCCAGAAATGATAAAGTATTGCAAAAATAAACTTCCCGAATGTTGGACCCGACGGTGTGTGTGTGTGTGTGTGTGTGTGTGTGTGTTTGTGTATAAATGAGCGAGACACTACGTCGTAAGGAAACTGGCATAAACACTCACGGTCCTGGAAATTCCCAAGCAGTGTCCACTTGTCCCTCTGCTAAATGTTTGTGAAACTGATTCAAGTAATAAATGCCGTCCCAAAATTAACATAAACTTACCAAAAAGGTAAATAGTTTGCTTACGGAAAGATCTCCCGGCCAGCAACACATGAATACTCATCTGTGGGATTCTCTGATTCGACTGTTCGTAATAAATGATATACAATAATAATTTTATTAATAACTAGAGAACATTTAAGTAATGCCACGATAAATTATTAGACTACATTAAAACCTAGAATATAATCTAACACCTGTTTTCGTGTCCAAACCAGACCATTACTTCAATCACCATGAAAACAAACTAAATACTTTTTTGGTATGTCCATTTTGGGACATCATTTATTACTGGAATCAGTTTCACGAACCTTCAGAAGATGGACAAGTGGGCGCTGCTTGGGAACTTCGAGGACCATAAATATTTTTGATAATTTCCTTAAGGACGTAGTGTCTCGCTGTCTTTTACACACACACACACACACACAAACCTCTTTACCTGTATCTTGTTTCAAAGAGTCAATATACACAGGATTATAGGTTAACATTTTGCTTTTGCCTAAAGTACAAACGGTACACAGCAGGACGAAATCGGCATGGTCGAGCATACAGACGCACACAGATACTTGTTCTGCGATCAATCATCACACATGTATGTTTCCTACTAATAAATGACGCCTATTGCCCTCTGCCTGGGTTCAAATGCGGGGTACCAGGCTCGGAAGAGCCGCTGGACATCACTCTGTAATTAAGAGAGGTGCTGACATAAACACGCCATTCTGCATTACAGAGAATTTGTTGTATTGAAACTAGTGGAGCTGTTGTTTCATGCAGATACCTATGCAAATGTAATCAGGCCTGTCGCATGATAATAACAGAACCAAAACAAGTTCATTAATTGCGGAGCGGTCAGCGCACATCAAATCTGTCTACCATCTGCTGTACTTAGTACGTAAGCTACAGAAATGTGACAATTGTGGCAAATTCAGTTCGTGAGGTTTTCGAGCCGAGTCCAATTTCTTGATATTCTTTCGCCGATCAGCGTGGTACCGTGCAACGCAGAGCCCTTTAACCGTGATGTGATTTACTGCTGTTCATCGTAAATACGCAGCACAATGTAAAACAGAGGGTTTTTATTGTGGGAATAAGCATAAAAAACCCTACAAAAATGTCGTAGAAAAGTCACATGTCGGTTTCATGCTGTTTCAGTTCCTTTCAAGTAAAAATATCTTGACTGATGAACAAATTTTGAAAAGGTTCCCTGCTGAAGAAGAAGCTACAGAGATCACTATGTGTTCTGTCAGAAGAAACATTACATGGTATTGCAGCGGGATTAGAAACATTTCTACTACAAATCCTTGAGATTTTTGTCCCGTGAAATCGATGTATCAAAGTATCATGTAGAGGAAGCCACAAAATTGATTTGTTCAAAACCAAACACAATTAGAGGTGTGCAAGACCTCCAGTCTACTTTGGGCAGTGCAGATGCGTAACTGGTTCTGTGAAGCAGTGTTGTTGTGCAGTAGATCCACTGCTAACGTATTACTACCAAATGGGACGTAAATAATCCAAACAGCAGCTACTGGTTGACATAATGTACGTATAATCCACACAGCGGCTGAACTTAAACGAAATCGCTTAATACCATTAATTTCTAGGCTGTAGTTTAAAACCACTTTCAGTACTTCGTTCAGTCGATGATACACGTAAGAATGTTTGAGAGGTGAAGACCATTTTGAACACTTGCTCCAAGACATGGTAGGTAATATTATTTAACAAAGATTGTCAGTGTAAGCTATACGATCGGTTATCACATTCAGTTGATCACTCAGTAAATAAGTCACTGCCGACTTGCATTAACTAACCCACACTTTTGGCATTTGTAACAACAGAACACTAAAGTTGGGTCAAAGAAAGAATAAAAACGTATTCCCTTGCACTCTTCTGTTTAGCAGTGACTCCTCCACCACCCCCCACCACCCTCCTGCTTGTTTGTCTCCAAACTCATGAATTGTCACGTATGTTTTGGGTATTGTTGTCTCTTTGCACTGTACGTTTGTAACTGGTGTTTACGGAGGGCAGTGTGCGCTGTGGGCAGAGGAGAGGTGAAAAGGACTGACTTGAACGTAAATTGCCTGCAGCAGAGTATTTCTTCAGGAAGTTAGTAGTTTCTCAGCAAGTGAAAAAATTATCCTCTTTTATGGAAAATGGATGTTCATTACCGTGTTCACATTGGCCCGTCACTGAACACTGTGGAAGACAGATTTCGGAAACGTGTTTTTTTTATTCTCATACATTATCATTTTACTCTTCACGTATTTCGTGTACAAAATCCCCCTCCCCCCTTTTTAAAGGTTACTTCACTACAAACGATTATTGTACAAAGACATAATATATTTACGTTTTCTTCGTTGAACACCCATCGTACTGAAAACAGTTACGTACGGCACTTGTACAACTTAAACAGTTCTACATTTTTGTAAGGAAATATGTTTTGAATAATGTAATTAAGATATAGGGCTACACGCGCAGCAAAAATTATACTTGGATGATGCGGATAAAATATAATTTTCCTACAAACTTCACATGTAAACTTCCAACGGCAAAATTAAACGAATTTTGCTACTAATTTCTGAGACGTGAACAGACTGACACGGCCCCCACATTACAAGTTCGTCTTATTCATATTTCTCTTGAGAACGAGAAAACGGCTTTATACTCAGTCTTGGAGAAAATATACTTGAACTTCCCTAGTTATGAATCTAATTTGTGTCTTTACACGTGTTCCTACACGTTCAAGTCCCCAAATCAGTAATCCGTTTCTCCAGACAATGTGTCTTGGTAACATGCTATTAGCGCCAGGGGGCAGGAAGGTCTCCTGACGTCAGGTCAACACTCAGCAAGATGGATTGGTACGGGCTCTCAACTTTATTAATATTGCAGTGATGCACTGGCTACACCCAAACTCACAACCGCACTAACGCAGCGGAAGACAGCGGTAAAACATATTAACATCACTTTACCAATCCCTCTGTCTTAAGTATAAGGTAATTTTCTGTTCCTTATTCTTGAGCATTAACCAATCAGACCTTCTCTCCTGTTCCAAATCAGAATCAACATCTGCAACTTTTAAAAATTAGACACATCTTCTCGGATGGCGGATTGGCCACAGGCGTGGTTTCTACTCAAACACGACAAAACAATCGCTAACGAGACAAGCAACTGTACGTATAACGTAACATTGAGGCGCGCTGGCGTAACCAATGTTGCCGTGGAAGAACCCATAAGTATTACATATTCTTTGTGTGTGTCTGCAGCCTTAGTTATTCAGCATGTAAAGCGTATGTGCCGTATTATATTATCATATATAGCCTGTCTGGCTTTACCAGACTTTTCCGGCACGATTTTCGGAAAGATAAACTTATTGAACACAACAAGTGTGACTTAATTTTCACTACAACGTTTATCCGAAACCTTCTGCATTCTATGAAGAATTCATTGAGGCAGTATCATAAATGTACATGTAAAGTACCCGTAATTCTTGTCAGATTCTAATCAAACTGGACTTTTCTCGACTTTTTTAAAATAATCCTCAATTATAAAATTTTATAAAAATTCGTCCAGTGGGAGCCACTCAGTTCCACGGGTACAGACGGACAGACATGAAGAAGGTAATTGTCGCTTTTCGCAATTTTGCGAGAGCGCCCAAAAAGGAGTGGGAAAATGTAATTTTAATAAAAAATTTACTTTGTTACAACAAATTAAGTAACCAACCAACTCCAGGGGATAAGGAATTAGTTAACAACTGATCGCCACTCAATTCACTTACCAATTCCCAACTTTTATAATGCAGAATCCAATGTCGTGCTTCAAAATTGGACGATATCTTGAGCCAGTTCAATCCAGTCCACAACAAAACCCTTTTTTCCAGTTCCACGCACCGCAAATCATATTTGAAAAGTTAATATGCATTCACCTGGTCTATAGAATTTCCGTCTTTAACAATCCAGTGGTTCAATACTGTGTGTACAAGAGGCTGTGCGACCCTCCATAGTCAGATGAATTCAGTCTACACCGCCACGCGCTATTTCTTTAACAACAATCTCAGTATTACACATCCATCTAAGGCAATGTTAATCATGGGGTCTTTACCGTCCAACAAATTCCATGTGGCGAACAGGACATACGGAGCTCCTCCTCAGGCAAAATTCTCCAGCCTTCTGTTACATTATATAATTAGGTCCTAACATTCTGCCCAACACTTCATTATGAAGCTGAAATAAACACAGTTTTTATAACCCCAAATTTCGTCCTGCGCCATTAATTTTCTCCAAACTGTCCACACAGTATCTGGGCGCACTCAGTCAAGCATTCAGCAGATACCGGAGGAACTTTCACGGTTACTAGGCGGCAGGTGCTTGTGGCTGATCACTCACCCCTTTCCACTGCAATGCCTCAGAGTAAGTAGAACCATACCTCCACTCCTCCATATCTCTGCATTATTTGGTGCTTGACAGGGATAGATTTTCCTTACTTTCGGATTTAACTTATTTTGGAGGAAGATACGTTTTAATCTGAGGTCTTCGATCTGCTGAAATGTTGCAAGGCGTGAATTTGTGACAGACGTTTCGGAACAGCGCATTCTTTAACCTTTTCAGAACAAGTTAATCAAAATAATGTCTAAGGATTCCTTTCGGATGTCACAGAAAAAAAAGCGCGTCTCCATTAAAGACAAATCAGTTACCGCCTTGTAGGAAAGAATCATCAATTATTGTAAGAAAAATATAAAAAATATAAACACACAGAATCGGTAAAACAGAGCGTCTCGTAATATTAAAGGAGGTAAAGAGCAAATGTAAAGTCGTCCCGACACATGCCATGACGTCATAGCACCACCCATCCTTAACCTCGACACCGAAAGAAACAGGTGGCATATATAATTACTAATGCTCCAACGGATTAATAGAGGATCCTGGCATTCTTACCAATGTATAGGGTCTTCGCCTTAGTAACCGCAGGATCCTGTTTGTTTCGGTTGTTGGTTTAGTAACTTAAAATAACCTCCTTTGTACTTCAGATTGAAGTTTGCTGCAGCAGGCGCCAGCATTTTCAAAAACAATTTATATTTACCCGCTTGCCTTACAAAAACTCTTTTTAACACCAATGAACTATATTTTTCACCCTCCCCAGGAAAACTTTGATGATGTCGTAAGAGCTAAAGGGCCTGCCGGGCTCTGACAGGGACCACCTGGCTCGCGGCATTTGTTCTGTGTGAGGACCCTCCAACAGGACGTGACGTCATACTCTTCGATTCATTCAGTTGCCGTCCAAATAAGCTGACAGCGTTTTACCAGAACTCAGACGACATATGAAGATTCAATGAAGATAAATACATTATTAATTGTTGACGAATTTTAAGTGAATTCAGTAGGAAGCGCACAACAATACATGACAAAAAAAATACAGTCCTGATTGCCTATCGACATCTATTTCATTCCTTTAAAATTTACACCATAGTTTTATTAATAAAAGAATATCAGATATGGGGTTAAATTAAATATTATTAAAACAGAATACCAATATTTAGGAAGTGACATATAAAATATGAAAACAGAAGACAACACTGAAATTAAAGGCACTACTGCATTTATGTACTTCGGATCTATGTTCACAAACTCAGGAAAATGCAAAGTAGAAGTGTTAAACAGAAATGAGCATGCCAGGAAGGCAACAAAAACTTTGAATGGTCTACTTTAGGGTAAACATATTTAATTAAAGACAAAGAAATGAATATTTTACACAGTGGTGGAAGGCACCATAAGCCACGGCTGTGAAATCAGGACAGTAGACAACAGATTAAAAGAAAAAGCTGTGAAGTACAGAAATGGATTTTTGGAGAACAGCTGCAAGAGCACCCAAAGTATTAAAAGTAAAAAGTGTACCAATTAGAGAATAAATGAGAGTAACAAACAATTACGGAAAGAATGGAAAATAACATGTTAAAATGGTAATAGACATGTATTGTGCATGAAAGATAACAGATGGCCAAGGTGAATATTGACCTGGTCTTTGCAAGGAAGAACAAGACAGGCAATGAACGTGTAACGTAACAATTAGGCGCCTTCGTACAACCATTGTTGCAGTGGAAAAGCAATGTAGCATTATACAATCTGTGTGTGTGTGTGTGTGTGTGTGTGTGTGTGTTTGTAGCCTTAGTTACCCAGCATGCAATAAGCATGCACCATGTTATCATTTATGGCCTGCCCCACTCTACAATAATTTTCCACGTTATCTCATAAACGGCATGATTTTCGAAAAAAAAAAGTGACTGAACATAAAATGCGTGTTTCGAGTTTCCCTACAACTTTGGTCTGAAACATTTTTCATTCTAAGAAGAGCTGAGCAAGATATGATCAAAAACGTATAATGGTCTTTACGTTAAGTACCCTTTATTCTTGTCCGATTTTAATGAAATTTGAATTTTCTCGACAGATTTTCGAAAAATGCTCAAATATCAAAATTCATGAAAATCCGTCCACTGGGAGCCGAGTTGTTCCGTGCGGACTGACAGACGGACAAACATGTAGCAGCTAATAGTTTCTCTTCGCAAGTTTGCGAACGCGCCGAAAAAAGGCAGGAAGACCCGAAATGAAGCGGGAAACGGAAGTGAGAGAGCGATGAAGCAGAAGATTCTAACACCTAAGGACACAGTATACCGGCACATATTGCGAAAACGGACTGAGTACCAGCAACCGGTGTGAAATAGGAAAACCGTTATTCTCCTAAATAGATAATAGATTTAATATCCTGAACATAATCCATTGTAAAATACACGTACAAATAAAGATGTCGCAGTGATTAGTTACCCAACACGCCATGAAGGCTTACAGGGAAGTGGAGACACAGCTCCACGTATTCCTAACCTCGTAATTGGATGGGCTGAGTGTTCAGCTTTATGATCCTTTGCTTTACGACTTGGTACCACTGAACAGAATTCTAAGTGGACCCCACAGCCGGCCTAGAAGTTTTGGAGACGAGAAAAATCTCTTGCTTCTTCTGGAAATCCAGTTACAATTACTTCGCCGTTCTGCCAGCAGCATAATCTCCATATTAACTTATCCGTCATTTCATCATTTCATGCACGAAATTCATCTAAATAATACCACACTTTAGTTTATACCTCGCAGAGAACACACTCCATCTCCATGTCAAAGTCCGTCCGGTTAATGATATCTAGTTTAGGAAAATAAATCCGCTTCATTCTAGGGCATCACAAGAAAAAATAAATACAAGATGTGGACGAAATGCAAATTTCTGGATGTCACAGCAGGTAGTGCGCACAATAATCACTGTGCTTTAAAGTGCTGCAGAGTGTCAGCGAATAATGAACTGGAAATGAAATGGAAGAAAATAGCCGTGTCCCCCTTTAACGTAATGTCTCGGAAAAACCACGAAAGCCGTCAGTCAGGATAAACTTGAACATGGAACATTCCAAATACGACGCAGCACTACTACTCGACCATGAAGTTCGGCACTACTGTCTTATAGGTCCAAAAACTCTTCTCATTCTTTCGTTCTTACAGTCTTACAGTCCACATTATACTGCTCGTCACGACTCAAGGTGTCAAGCGAATTTTAATTAAAAAAAACTAGGTTTTGCACATATTGCTCGATAATTTTATCCACTTTCCCAACGAGAAATTGTCGACTTTGGGCCAATCAAGTAATCGAACCCGCAATCCACTAAAAGAAAGAGGCAGTCTCTGTAACACACAGCTGTCGCAAACTAAACTGAATGAAAAATAGCCTCCTTTGACGCTCAACTCATTTCCTGCGAAGAAAAGTTTCTTTTATCTGGTGGAATACAAATAAAGCATGATTATAAATGACGAAAGTTGTCGGCCCTGCAAAACAAATGACAGCTGCCGCCCGTCCAACTGCACTTTGCGATATATCGTCACTATTTACTGTCGTTCAGGGGGAAGTTAACAGTCCCGTCTGCAAAGCCTACTTGATTGCTTAACGAGAGGCTGTGGAGTTCTGGCATCAGTAATGGAGGCTAATGGAAGACCAGAGAAACAAATTGGTTTAAGTATCGATTTTTACATTCTAATGATCGGTACTGCCATAGCTCAGGCGGTTATTCGCTTGGGTTCCCACAGCGGAGGCCCAGGTTAGCAACAAGGGCAAACGATGTGGGATTTGAGGTGGACAAAGCGGCTCGGAGAGAGGTTATTCTTTGAGCCCTCTGGTTTTCACCTCAAATATTATCAACCCACAAAAAGTCCAATTCCTACAATCTAGCGGCCGTACTTCCGCAGACAAACTTCCCATCCTGAAAATTATCTCCGGGCATGACAGAGAGAAACGGCGGCAGGCCTGACCTATTGCGATTTCGTCCAATAAAGAATTTCCCAACCTTTTACGCAATCCGAAAGTTCATCACCGTATTTACAACAGCAAGCCAGTGGCTCCATTCCTGAACCACATAAATTCAGTCCACAACTTTCAACCTGCACTTTTTGAGTCCAATTTTAATAATATACTCTCATCTATACCTGCATCTTCCACGTGATAGACTTCCTTCAATCCAGTTAATATCCCCGATGTCCATGGAACTAAATGAATCCGATCCACAGTCTCCGCTCTTTGTCTTTCAGGTACATTTTAATATTATTCTCCCATCTATTCTCGTATGCGAGGCTTCAACATTCTGAAATGCTGTCTTTGCACACTATCAAGAAAACGGACCCACCGCTAAACGGGTATATTTATGGGTCAGTCTCTCACTACTGGTTTACTCCAAGCAGATTACGGGACAGTACATCTACTTCAAAAAAAGACCTTGGCAGCTACTTCCTACATTTCTCGTATCATTTTAAATATCACACTACAATTCGAATCTACAGTCTATGCAATTTTGTGTCGTCAAGTGAACTAGAATAGGAAAGCATGTTTCCTTTTCAATACAGATTTAAAAACTTCGATTAATCCTGTAGGAGGTATTGGAAATTAATCATTGTATTTCTTCTCTGGCACAAATGCCTGAGAATAATATTTTACATATTTCTCTTTTCTTTTTCTGTTGCGCGACTGGAATAAGGCGGAGTACCTGGTATTGTACCAGCCCCTGATGGTAGAAAATGAGCGGTGCTTCAAGAAAAATCTGTCCAGTGCCACATCGTTGACCACAAATCCCTCATGAACTCCCGCGGAAGAGAACCCGGGACTCTGCTGCAAGAAATTTTGGACTGACGCGTGCGATCCGGCACAAAAACATCTTGTCACTTTTATGTTAACGTATTTCTTAGTTACTAGAAGTTATTTCATTTGTCGAGTTTCGTTTCTTGTCCTCACTTTTAACCATGTTATTTCTTTCCGTTCTTTTAAGTGACAGATTTTAATGTCCTTTTTCTCAATATCCTCTTCTCTGTTTTTCTTCGTTTTCCCATGTTGTTTCATTAATTTTAGTTTTTATTTTCTTTCTTTCACTGTAATAATTTTAAAGTATGTTCTCGTGTGTTATCTCTCTTGCATTCATTCATTATTCCAATTCTTCATCACCTCACTTCTGAAAAGGCATATTAAGGCGATGGGTAACTAGATGCACTGGTCACACAAAATGTTGTCTTCAAGAAACATTCTGATAAATGCAATGACAGATTCGCGGCTGTCATTCTCAATTAGGCATTGCGTCTGAAATGTGGTACCGTGCATACTGACTGAAAATGATTAACGATCGGCGAAACATAGTGCCTCCCTTTCTCATTTTTAAAACTTTCATCCTGAAGACGGTCAAAATAGAAGCCACCGAAACACTGGTAAATTTCTACCAGACCGAAGGCGTCAGATTCCAGAGGCCAGAGGTCTTAAAAACACGACCTCTTGACAGGAAATACACAACTTGCAAATGAATATGTGCATGTTAGAACAAAATTTGTTGTAAGCTGAAATGTTTCCCCTTAACGTAACTTTAAGAAGTCCACCACACACGTAGCTTAGGATACACAAACTTTGGGGGACGATTTTTGTATACGGGTGCCAGTCTTGGTGTCTTCCTTTAAGTGATAAATGTGGAATGAAACGCGGGAACAAGGCTGAGAATCATGTCAAGTACAGCCGTTTGTTAACACAGTAACGTCACAGAAGCTTCTCTTAGCTGGTAACTTTATAACGCATAAGGTGAAACTGAAGTGTTTGCATTAAGCTAATGGACGCTTTATAAAAACAAATTTAATTTAAAAGCGAAGTACTGACTCCGTATTCTGACGTACTTTTTTCACTCCTGTAATAAGAGTGCCTGTAGTAGAAACATGTTTACAGATGTGTAGGTGGTGTGAGGGGGGTGCATAAGTCAACCCCACCTCTGAAATGTATCTACACACCACTAGCAAGGCTGTAATAAATAAACCAGTCCAAATCCCCCCCC
>JGI20166J26741_11476696_pt1 | contig 13087 bp, 14 predicted proteins | sample TergutCu122P5_FD_26741 | JGI IMG/M metagenome (IMG submission 26741)
ACGGAGCGCGAAAATTGTATCTATTTGTATATAAAATAATTAGCATTTCCATTTTATAAATAACTCTTTCTTGCGTGATTTTGATGAATAGTTACTCTTTTCCGTCCCCGAAAGAAGACAAACATGAAACAACGTTCGGCGGAGCCAATAACCCCGTGCAACACATTTATTTTCGTCATTTGGAAATCCAAAATTATGTCCTTTATTTTCAACAACATCTGTGAAAAAATACACTTTTTTATCGTATTCTCTATCTTATTATTTGGACATTTATAAGCTGCGAAACATGAATAAATAATGGTTCTGGTTATTTATATAAACTAAACACTGAAACAAATCAAACAAACCAATCTTCTAACAGTTTGTATATGATTAATTGCACATTAAAAAAAATTCCCAATACAAACTATATTGTGTTATGTGAGAAATCTTCAAGTTACGCCTATGTGTATGACTATCACCAAGGAACGAACAATAATAACTGGTCAATAGAGTTTATTCCGGTAACAAATTAGGTTCCTTTGCCTTTTTGTTAAACCGCAGCCGACAACAGCAGTCCGCTCGTTTTCATAGCGTTATCTGTTTATACTGTCTCTTTCAACGAAAAGTTGTTTTTTAGGTGATTTAGCAGAAACTTTTTTCTATCTTTGTAGGTATATTCGTATGCGTATAAACTGGAAAATAGTGGTTGTTGCAATTGGCTGTCTGCTAATTTGTTGTTATTTAGTATTCGCCAATATGAGTTTCTCGGGAAAGTCGTTCCGGGAGGTTTGCCGCGGCGTTAAAATCGCTGTCCAAGACTCTGCCAAAGTCAGTTTTGTTACAGGACAACAAATTGCCCACACATTAGCTGCCCGAAATATTACCTTAACAGGCAAAACAATGCGGCAAATAAATCTGGATGGCATTGAGAAAGAGTTGTTGAAAAATCAGTTTATCGACAAAGTGGAGTGCTACAAAACGCTCAATGGCATTGTCAGAATCAATGTCTGGCAGTGCCAACCCATTGTCCGGATTATGGGCGTTACCAATTATTATCTGGACGGGAATAAACATAAAATCCCGGTCGCTCTCGGCAATTCCGTTCTTGTTCCGGTAGTTACGGGCAATTTCAGCGACCGGTTTATGAACGAAAGACTGTTCCCTTTCATTCAGTTTATCCGCAATGACGGGATGTGGAATGCGCAAATAGAACAGATTAATGTCAAATCCGACTCGCTTGTCGAACTTGTTCCCCGTGTCGGTGACTTTGTGATATTTCTTGGGACATTGGACCGTTATCAAGCCAAACTCAACAAGTTGCTTGATTTATACACGAAAGTTTTTAAACAAATAGGTTGGAGCCATTATTCTTACATTGATTTACAATATCGAAACCAGGTTGTTTGCACAAGAGAGGGAACAGTTGCAACGAGCCAGCCGGTTGCAATGCCGCTTCCGGCAGATACAAATCAGCTGCAAGAGCCTTTGGATTAAACAGTTACAACATTATGGAATCAGATAATATATATGTAGCAATCAACATTGGGAGCGATACCATTACCGCAATGGCAGCTCAGAAGAATGACGAAGGTCAGTTGCGTATTCTTGGCGTTGAGAGCGACCGCTCGCAGGGAGTCAAATATGGAGAAATAAACAATCCGAGTGCGGCAAGTTGGGTAATCAACAACTTGCTTCAATTACTGCGAAACCGCATTACGCGCGAAATCGGGAAAGTATATGTAGGATTGAACGGGCGTTCTTTGAAGACATTGAGAGCAAACAACGGCAGAGAACTTGAAAAAAATCAGGAGGTCAGCGAAGAGATGCTCAGCGAAATGCAGCGGGAAATACGGGAAGAAAAAACAGAACAGGGCGAAATCTACGCTGTGTTTGCGCAAGAAGTAAAGATTGATGATGAAACAGAAGAATCGCCGGTAGGTTGCATTGGAAGCAAAGTAACTGTAAATTACAGAGTTATACTTGGGAAGCCGGAACTTATGAGCAATATATCCCGCTGCCTTGACCGGACAGGCTATCTGCTTGCCGATGCCCCGATACAAATTGTATCTACTGCCAACGCCGTATTGACACCCAATGAGAAAGATGTGGGGTGCGCCCTGATCGATTTTGGCGCTTCATGTTCTACGCTGGCTATTTTTCATCATGGTTACATGCGCTATCTGGCGTCAATTCCCATGGGTGGACACACTATTACCAAAGACATCGCTTCACTGGATATCCCGTTACGTACTGCTGAAAAAGTTAAAATAGAATGTGCCAATGCTTTGGCATCAACCGTTACCACTCCGCAACGCATTTTGTTACAATCTGACATACAAGGGATTGAATCCAAATACATCGCTTCGCAAACGCTGGCTTATGTAACCGAAGCCCGCGCTGCGGAAATTGTGAATGCCTTGTGGATGTACATTGAAAAATCGGGGCTGTCGTCACTGCTGGGAGCCGGAATTGTGTTGACAGGCAACGGCTCCAAGTTAAAAAATCTGGACAAGTTGATAAATGAACTCACCGGATTGCCTGTCAGAACAGGCTCGCATCACCGGCATCTTGAAGACGGCACTGCCGAACTTTTTTATGATATTGAATATTCTCCTTTGGTAGGCATGTTGCTGAATGCCAACATAGATTGTCAGTATCATCATGAAGAACCCAGTCCAAAGGTAAAACGTCCTCCGTTTGGTGGAATTTTAACCGATAAATTGACCAATATGTTTGAAGGCGTATTCAATGCCGAAAAAGAGTACTCAACACATACATAAGCTATCGAATTATTTACACAACAATCAAAAAACCAATATATTATGGTACAGGACAATGACATGTTGGATTTTATTCTCCCAATGGAAACCACTTCTATCATTAAAGTTATCGGAGTTGGCGGAGGAGGAAGCAATGCTGTGAACCACATGTTTTATCGTGGCATTACCGATGTTACCTTTGTTGTCTGCAACACCGATATTCAGGCGCTCCAAAAATCTCCGGTGCCAATCAAAATACAACTTGGAGTAAAAGCCACCGAAGGACTTGGCGCCGGCGGACGTCCCGAGCGTGCACGCGAAGCGGCTATCGAGTCAATTGAAGATATAAAGCAGGTGCTGAAAAACAACACTAAAATGGCTTTCATCACTGCCGGCATGGGCGGCGGAACGGGGACGGGAGCCGCTCCCGTTATCGCCAATATTGCCAAAGAGTTGGGCATTCTCACCGTCGGCATTGTTACCATCCCATTTCTTTTTGAAGGAAAACAAAAAATAACGCAGGCGCTTAACGGCGTTGACGAAATGTCGAAATACGTTGATGCTCTGCTGGTTATAAACAATCAGAAATTGAATCTGATCTATCCTGACCTTGACCTCCCCAACGCTTTTGCCCGCGCCGACGATGTGCTGACCAACGCAGCCAAAGGAATTGCCGAAATCATCACCGTTCCGGGCTATATCAATGTTGACTTTGCCGATGTACAGACTATTATGAAAGATGGCGGCGTAGCCGTGATGAACACCGGATATGCCGAAGGAGAAAACCGCGTAACAAACGCTATTGTAAATGCGCTGCACTCTCCCTTGTTGAATAACAGCGACATACATGGAGCAAAGAAAATCTTACTGGTTGTGTATTGCTCCACAACCAATCCGGTAAAAATGGACGAAGTCTCTGAAATAAACCGCTTTATGGAATCAACAGGTTCCGACATGGAGGTGATTTGGGGCGCAAGTTATGAAGACGGCTTGGAAGACAAGGTGAAAATCACTATTATTGCCACCGGATTCAACGTCGATCAGATACCGACCATGATGGGAGATGTTAACATTCCATCTCTCGAATTTTTTCCCAAATCGACAGTGAAGTCAACACCGGTTCAAAATCATATTCAACAAACTGTAAAACAACCAATTATAGAAAACAACGATTTCAAGTCTCATGCATTTTCATCCATTGCTGCCCCATCTCAAACCCAACAGCAGCAGATGAATAAACTGTATGGCAATGCGTTACGCCCTGAAACCCAACTGGGTTTTCAGTTGGAAGATATGGATAATGACGATTTTTTGACGAACTTGGAAAATATTCCTGCATATAAACGGAAACAGTGAACAGTACGTAGTAGATAGTTTTAAATTCTAAATTAATATAATTATGGGACTTTTTGAAACAGTCAGCGAAGACATCAAGGCGGCTATGCTGGCAAAAGAGAAGGTAAAACTCGAAGCCTTGCGCGGAATAAAGAAAGAGTTTCTCGAAGCAAAAACGGCGAAGGGAGCCGGTGGCGAACTCACAGATGACCACGCCCTGAAGATTCTGCAGAAAATGGTAAAACAACGGAAAGATGCCGCAGCCATTTTTTCGGAACAACACAGACCTGAATTAGCTGAAAATGAACTGGCTGAAGCTGCTGTTATCGAATCGTATCTTCCGGCTCAAATGAGCGACAGCGATCTCGAAGCTGCCGTAAAAGCCATTATCACGCAAGCGGGCGCCGCCGGACCCCAAGATATGGGCAAAGTGATGGGGCTTGCTACCAAACAGTTATCGGGAAAAGCCGAAGGGCGACTCGTGGCAGAAAAGGTAAAAACGCTTCTTGCGGCAATGTCATAAATAATCTAAATAATTCACACTATGAATAAAACAATTTCCGTAATTCTCATTCTTGCTTGCTCTGCCTTATCATGCGGGGTAAAACAAGAATCATCACAACAGAACAGTCAAAGTAACCAACACATTCAAAATAATAATAAAATGGTAGTCACACAATTAACAAAAGCTGACTTTTTAGCTAAAGTAATGAACTATGAGCAAAACAAAGACAAATGGGTCTTTGCAGGTAACAAACCGTGTATCGTTGATTTTTATGCCGACTGGTGCGGGCCGTGCAAAATGTTGGCGCCCGTCATGGAAGAGTTGGCGCAAGAATATGCCGGACAGGTAAATTTTTACAAGGTAAATACCGAAACGGAACAGGAACTTGCCGCTGCCTTCGGCATACAAAGCATTCCCACCATTCTGTTCTGTCCGATGGGAGAAAATCCTCAAATGGCGCAGGGAGCCTTACCGAAAGAAACTCTGAAACAAGCCATTAATGAAGTATTGTTGAAAAAATAAAGCGTGAATGCTTATGTGAAGCATTAGAACTTTTATTATCTTTGCAGCATGAAGCAAGTAAACGATTATTTGTGGAAAGGCGTTTTGGAAGATGTTTTTGATGATTTTCTGCGCTTTATGCACCCTGATGCCGATGAAATATTCAACTTTGAACGCGGTATTACATTTCTGGATAAAGAGTTAGAACAAATTTTCCCGCCCGAAAAAGATGAATTTTCGGTAAAAATAGTTGATAAACTTGCAAAACTTTATACCCGCGAAGGCACTGAAGAATGGGTGCTGATTCACTGTGAAGTACAGGCAAAATACAGCAATGACTTTCCGCAACGGATGTACACCTACTTTTACCGTATCTTCGACAAATTCGGGAAACGAATTTCAGCTTATGCCATTCTGACGGAAAACAGCGCAAAAGTACGGACAAATAGCTTTGTAAGTGAATTTCTAGGGACAAAACTGGAATATCATTACAATGTGTATAAAGTATCGCAGCAAAACGAAACAGAACTCTTGAAAAGTAACAATCCATTTGCAATGGTTGTGCTGACAGTGAGATCGGTATTGCAAAACAAGTTTTTGGATGATGCCGCTTTAATGGAAATAAAGGTGAAATTGGCAAGGCAGTTCTTGACCATGGCGTTACCCAAAAAGAAAATACGAATAATAATGAACTTCTTAAAAAACTATATTCGTTTTGAAAATTCAGAAAATAACGCTATATTTGAACAACAATATGAACAAATAACAGGAAAGGAGCATATTATGGGATTAGAAGAATTAATTTTGACTATGGAACGTAAACGCGGTCAGATAGAAGGTGAAAAACGCGGTGAAAAACGCCGTGAAAATCAACTAATAATAAATATGCTGCGCAAAAATCTGACAGACGAACTAATTGCAGATTTTACCAATGTACCGATAGATTACGTCCAAAAAATACGGGAATCTTTAAATTAAGATAAAAAAATCGTAAATACGGGATTTTTTTATTATCATCAACATGAACAATGACAAGGTAACAGTAACAGGTAAATACGGATTTTTATTGGGAATATATTTTGCACTGCAATTTGCATTATCGGTTGTGCCCAAGAGAACGCTCACTACCGTTTCATTTATCATGCTACTATCTATTCCATTCATTATCTACTATTTAATTTGTCAATACAGAGATAAACAACTGAATGGGTTAATCAGTTTTAAAAACGCATTTGCGCTCTCTTACGGATTCTATTTTGTAGCAGACGTCATAAACGCTCTTTGCCAATATATCTATTTTAAATACATTAACACAGGGTTCCTCTCCACTACAATGGAACCATTTCAACAAACGTTTGAACAATTCGGTTATCCGAAAGATGTCATCCAAAATGCCATTGATATAATGACGCAACCCGGCTATTATGTTTTTTCAGGGCTTTTAGTCTCTTGTTTGATACTTATACCCATTATTTCGCTTATCATTGCCGCTTTTGCTCAACGCAAACCGGCGATGTTCGGAACAAATCAATAACATTGCAACTATGGACATTTCAATTGTAGTACCGCTTTACAACGAAGAAGAGTCATTACCCGAACTCTATGAATGGATCAATAAAGTGATGACTGCCAACAATTTCAGTTACGAAATTATTTTTATCAACGATGGCAGCACCGACCGTTCATGGGATGTCGTTGAAAAACTTCAGAAAGAATCGCCCCACGTAAAAGGCATCAAATTCAGGCGTAATTACGGTAAATCACCTGCGCTTTTCTGTGGATTTGAACGTGCGCAAGGCAATGTGGTTATCACGATGGATGCCGATTTACAGGACAGTCCCGACGAAATACCCGAACTGTATGATATGATTGTTAACCAACATTATGACTTGGTGGCGGGCTGGAAAAAGAAACGCCACGACGGAACATTCACCAAAAATATTCCGTCAAAAATTTATAATGCAACGGCACGAAAAGTAACTGGAATACCTCTGCACGACATGAATTGCGGCTTGAAAGCATACCGCAACGAAGTGGTGAAAAACATAGAAGTGTATGGCGAAATGCACCGCTACATCCCCTACCTGGCGAAAGCAGCAGGTTTCAGCAAGATTGGCGAAAAAGTGGTGGTACATCAGGCGCGAAAATTTGGCACATCAAAATTCGGATTCAACCGTTTTTTCAATGGTTATCTCGACCTGTTTTCGCTTTGGTTTCTAAATAAATTCGGAAAAAAACCAATGCACTTCTTTGGCATTTGGGGAAGCGTGATGTTCTTACTCGGATTTATCTCCGTCATGATTGTGGGAGGAATGAAATGGTACGCCTTAGCCACATCAACCAGATCGCCGTTAATTACATCAACACCCTATTTTTATCTGGCTCTCACACTGATGGTTATAGGAACGCAATTTTTCCTGGCGGGATTTCTTGGAGAACTCATCTCCAGAAATTCAACGGAGCGAAACAATTACAACATAGAAAAAGAAATCTGATGGACACATTTCTCGAAATTTTGAAATATACTATTCCGGCGCTGATTGTGGTATTGTCAACCTATCTTGTTATCAATCGCCTGTTTACGGAAAACGAGAAACAGCGCCGCTATGAATTTCTGCGCACGGCGACACAACAAATCATTCCCGCTCGCCTGCAAGCATACGAACGCCTGACGCTGTTTTTGGAGCGAATGGTGCCCGATAATCTGGTGATGCGGCAGCCATGCGCTTCGCTGAGTGTCGTGCAGTTGCAAACCAAACTTCTGGAGGCTATTCGCAATGAGTTCGACCATAACATTTCCCAGCAGCTTTACGTGGGAAACGACGTATGGATAATGGTGCGCAACGCCAAAGAGAGCATGATGCAACTGGTGAACAGTTGCGCTGCTCAAATGTCTGAAGGCGCCACCGGAATAACACTGGCTCAGGCAATTATCGAAACCTACAACTCCGTTGACGAAACGGCGATTGACGCTGCACAACGCCTTTTGAAAAGCGACCTGATAGAACGGCTGGGGTAAAAATGGCATGGACAGTCTTTTATTTTTGTAAATTTTTATTGGTTATATTCATTCACTATTGTATCGAACCGTTCACGGCGTAAAAAAAACCGTAAAGAAAAAATCTTAGCCTATAGTTCCCCAATATAGAAGCAAAGTGTTTTGTAACTGAACAAATAGTCGTATTTTGCTCCTATCTTGTTAGCAATTGCCTGTGAAAGAGATAGTAGTTTCTCATTCAGTTCAAAGGCAGTCGCTTTGCCTGCTTCAAAACGTTCCTGAAACGATTGATAGGCTTTGCGCAAAGCCTCTTCCTCCTGTTGATACGAAAGATAGTTTGCGCGGGCGGTTGCAATCCGGTAACAGGTTTGCTGAACGAGTTTATAGAGTTGTTCCTGTTCGGTTATCAGGATGAGCTGCTGCTGCCGCATGTCGAGCTTGGCGCTGGCAATGCGGTGTTTCACGTCAAACCCGTTGAAAATAGGGATTTGCAGGTGCAGCGCGACCACCTCCTGCCGGTTTTGATGATACTGGTCAATAAATGAGCTATTTAAAACATTCTGTGGCAAATGGTAATAATAGTAATAACCATTGGAATAGTTTGCCTTCAAATCGAGCGTCGGATAATAGCCTGAACGGGCTACGGCAATATCCGCTTTGCCTTTATCTATCCGGTAGCGGGCTGCCTGCAACGATGAGCGGTGGCGCAGAGCCATCCGGTACAACGAATCGACGCCTGCCGAACGCACCGTTTCAAAAGCCGGAAGCATCTCCGAATTTTCCGGAGAAATCTCAAACAGTGCGGTATCTTTCAGCAGCAACAGCTGCATGAGATCTACTTTTGCCAACTGCACATCGCCTTGCGCCTTGACGAGCGACGATGAGTCTTTGGCTATCTGGGCGTTGCTCTCATAGAGTTCGGAGGATGGGATTTTTCCCGTCTGTATCAAGCGGGAAGTTCTCTCATACTGCGCCACTGACAGTTTACACTGCTCGCGGGCTGCGGTTACCAACTCCCCGTTGAGCAGCAATTGCAGGTAGGCAGTAATGACGTTTACGGTAACATCTTGAAGCGCCTGCTCCTTATCCGCCATAGACGCTTTTTCTTCCAACCGGATGGATTTTATGGTGTTGCCGATGCGCCCGCCACTGAACAACGGCATGGAGAATGATGCGCCCGCCGTGCCTACCGAAGCGTTCTGCTGAATATAGCTCCCTTCTGCTGAAGGGGAGATACCCCAATTATAACTTCCTTCTATTGTGGCTGATAGAGAAGGCAGCCGCGCAGACTGCGCCTGCTTGACGCTGATGGCATTTTTATCGACAACAACCTGCTTCTGTTGAATATCGGGATTGGCGGTTTGCGCCCGCTCAATGCAGCGTTGCAATGTCCACACGCCTGACTGAGCGGAGCAGAGGGAAAAGGACAGGATGATTGAACATAAAAATGCAAAGGGACGAAGGTTGTTCATTTGTTTAATTTTCAATCAATTATCTCCATTTTTTTCATCAAAAAAGAGGCATTGAGTTTTGTACTGATCCCCCTTTTGAGTTTGTAATCAAAAAACAGTTGCTCATTTTTCAGTTCTACCTCAAAGCAGTAGTTAGAAACTTGAGCAGGATATTTCTGTTCCAATGCTCCGATTGCTACATCGTGTGTGGCAATTATCACGATGGCATTTAGTCTGATTAGTTTTTCAAGCAATCCCAGCGACCCTGTTTGTTTGTCTTTGGTATTGGTACCACGCAGTATCTCATCGAGAATCACAAGAGTACGCGGATGTTGCGTGACATGATCAATGATTTCTTTGATACGCACCAATTCGGCATAAAAATAAGATTCATTGTTCGAAAGTGAGTCTTCAATTTTAATGCTTGAAAAAATGTCGCATGGTGTGAACGTAAATGCAGAAACCGGAACCGGAGCGCCGTTCATTGCCAGCAGGAGATTCACCGCAATAGTACGCAAAAAAGTACTTTTGCCAGCCATATTGGAGCCTGTAATAATTGCTACCGATGGATTGCCTCTGATTTCAATGGAGTTATTCACTCTGGCGTCAGGGTGGATAAGCGGATGTCCCATGTTGGCAGCTTCTATTTTGAAAATGTCATTGGATAAAGTTGGATAAACTACACTATCACAATTATTGAACGCAAACGTGGCAAAACTGCACAGCGCCTCCATTTCCGCCAGCGCCGAGAACCACTCTTTTACGCAATTCCCATATTTTGCTTTCCATTGCAATAAGCGGTAATAAGTATGAATATCAAATAAGAAAAGTGTGTTTAGGAGAAATTCAAGGATGACATTATCTCGAATGGAAAACATTGAAAAGACTTTGAACAGAGAATGTAACGAACTGCTCGCTGCCACCCCTCCTGCCGACAATTTTTGTTGGAGAGAATGCAGGTACGCCGATGTGAACGCTTCTTTTTCCATTATCTTGAAAAGCCGTGTGTATTTAATAAAAATTTTGGAAACAGTTTCAAGATGCAGGTGCGCTTTGGCAATTTTCCTGCCTTGCCGGTTTGCCACAATCCACGAAATAATGAGCGGAAGCAGCAGAGAACCCCACGTAAAAACGTGAGTGACAGCCAAAAAGATCCAAAGAACATTAATTACAGCTAATACAATGGCAATACTTCTCAGAGTCGAACTATTTTCCTGCGGCTCATTGATCCAATTCTGCAAATCATTGATTTCATGACCGTTTTCGGGAATATAGTTGCTATATGTTTGAAAATTCTGCACAAAATCGTTCTTCTTGCACAATTCATTAACGGCTTCCTGTTTATTGACAATCACAGCCGCATCTTGCTCAGGATTGCAGAGATTTTGTGCTAACCGGATGTTACCCATTTTGGTATTGCAACGATTAAGGTATTGAAACAATGAGCTTTTGCCAAACAGGTCAAAATCGGTTGCTAACGGTGAATTAAATGTTGCATACTCATTCCCTGTTTTCCTATGCTGATAGTTGTGATCAAGAAAAAGCAATTCGTCTTTGTTGATACCTATTTTGCAGGAAAGGAACGAAATTTTCTCCTCAAATTTAAGATTGTAATTGACAAATACGATAAAAGCCGCCAACATAATTATTGTAGCAACAATAAACACAACATGATACCCCAATACAAAAAAGAGTACAAGAAAACTAACACAAAGGAAAAATGAAACAAAACGTTTCCATGCAAGAAGTAAACTTTTGTGTTTCAGCATGTTAAATTCCATTTCAAGAGAAATAATTCTATCTTGATAATAAGCATGTAGGGGCATAATATAACTATCTATAAATAACAAAGATTGTGTTTAATGTGAATTTCATTAGGTAATCTGAATTTAATAAATATAGGTGGCAAACGCCACCCATATTATTTAACAATAAGCGGGGAAGCTAATTCCATAATCAAAAGGACCTCCAAAGTCATATTCCATAGTCCATCTAATAAAGTCTCCAACCCAAGAAAAGATACCACCGTCAGCAGTATTCATCTCCGCCTCATTCAGTTCCATTACGCCGTAAGCGTCTAAATCTAATGTTTTCATAAAACTACAAAATTAAATAATTGAACGTGTATTGCAAGCAATTTGTGCCTGCAAGCCGCGCAGATTTTTTGCGTGCACTTGGAAAGTCTGTTTTGGCGGCGTAAAATTAGGAGCGTTCACTCTCTAAAAAGAACTGTCAAACTAATTCTATATGAAATTGTACATTGTTAGAAACTCTAATATTCATCCGGTTGTGATACTTGTTTCGACACTGAAGCAGGCTTAAAACCTTGATTAAATTCTTTTTCAAAATTTGGTATTAAAAGTGGCTGCATATAAACTATGGATTCGGATTGTAGGTTTTCGTACGGCTTATTTTCAAAATCAGTTTTATCAGTAAGATGATAATTTATCTCAATAATATTTTTATATAATACACCAGAACTGTCATTTTTTAATGTGTATGATGTTTCCTCAAATATGGATGAAGGTAATCCTTTGATAAGATGCACCTTCCGATTAAAGTTTTGAACAACATAATATCTATCCGTATTTGATGATTCAATTTCAGCAACTTGTTGTAAAAGTTTTGGCTCTATGTTGGAATCTATTCTAATCACTTCATTCTTTATTTTGTCGATGTAAAATCTGCCCGAAGTTAAAACGGTGCTTTCTGACATTTTATAGGCTTCTCTGGGCTTATAACCGACTATCATTATTGAATCGTTCTGATCTATAACATAGAAAAACAACTGTTTATCATAACTTTTTTTCTCTTTGAAAAGGAAATTATTTACAGACGACCCGTAATTTGTAAACTTTCTAAATCGTTCAAGATCAATATTTTTTTCATTGCTTATATCTATTCCTTGTATTCTTGTTTCTGAGTAAGCGCCCTTACTAATTCCGTATATGTAACTTATGCCTGAAATTAATATACTTTTTGCTGTAAACAAAGTATCAGTTCCACCAAGTAAACTTGCTCTCTCGAAAAATTTCAAATAAAAAGGTTGTTTAAGTATCAATCCATATGTTTGTTTGATGTACTGATCTAATAAATTTAGCGCTTTGTCTGCAGTAACAACAATAGGATTGAGCGCAATAGCGAGCATTTTCATTTTTACCGGATTCATGGACAAAAGTTTTGCACCCGAAATGTCAACTTTCTCATAACCCACGCAAGAAAATGTATATTTCTCATTCATAGAAATATCCAAATTTACAATTCCGTCAATATCTCCTAAAAAGTATTGAGTTCCTGCTTTAACATCAACAAAAGAAACAGGCTCGTTTGAGTCTCCATCAATCACTTGAATCTGATGAGTTTGAGCAGGAATAGTGATAAAATTAAGCCAAAATATGAGAATTATGCTATATAACATATTATTCATATATTTACAAAATTAGGATTAATTAAAAAATCATTAAATTGCTTGTGTTATTCCTTACAAATTCAAGCAGAAAATCTATTCTGCTTGAATTAATGTAAAATCCCAATTAATTAGATTAATTAGATTAAT
>JGI20166J26741_11476807_pt1 | contig 13086 bp, 8 predicted proteins | sample TergutCu122P5_FD_26741 | JGI IMG/M metagenome (IMG submission 26741)
GTTACGCTACCAACGAGATCTCATTGCATTCAATACACTGTATAGTCTCCTCCGAGGCACAATTTGAGACCTGATGATGGCCCAGTGAAAGGGCCGAAACGTGTAGTCTTAGCAATAAATACTACACCACATTATTAGCTGTGTTCGACTGTACTACCCTGTACCATCATATCATCTAACACAACGGGGATGTCACATCTTAAGATTACTCTTGTACAAACCCAAAAGAAAAGGGGATTTTATGTTGATAATCATATTTGCCAAAGGTCATTGAATTTAAATTCACTGATTTTTTTATTCTTCAGTTTTTACTTTTGAGATCATGGACAAAGAGCAAGTGGATTTGTTTAGTCTTGCAACTGCACCAGAATTGTGATTTATAATGCCAGCCCTGCACTTCTTCAGACATATGAAAGGAGACTAGAGTATCAACTTAAAATGGATTTCTTCCATCCTGCAAATGACCTCTTGTTAGGATTATGGTCCTGTGTGGTATGATGCTATGTAGTTTGGTAGACAGATGCTATTTTGGGATGTGCTGGTGGTATGCCAGAAGCTTACTGCCTCCATCTTTGTTGTACACCAACACATTCTTCTATTACTATCTTGAGGCTAGAGGTGGTAAGCTGTTTCAAAATACAGAAGAATGTAATCTTCAGGTTGCAGTTTTTTGTTTGACAGGTATCACAGTTTTAGGAGAACATGTAATAGAACTAATGAATGTAAATCAAAGCACTGCTTTCAGTTTTGCAGCTTGGGAAATCTGTCCCCCTCCCTTCCTCAGTGAAGAAGAGATAGTATTGCTAGGGTAATCTGAATTGCCAGTTGTGTATAAATTAGATGGTTTTGTGGTACACTTCAAAATTATTAGGTAAACTATGTATTTCAGAGATTGTTCTCTGTGCCTGTCTGCTGCCTTACCATTCCCAAATACCACTGCCACTGGTCTTGAACATCATGTGGTTCTGGTTACCTCCTTTTCATTAGCTGCATAATTCGTTCTTTCCACTGTTACCTGAGATATCCTCCACTCTGTATGAAAACAGTGTAACATGCAGGATGATACCCTGTAGAAGAGAGTAGAATGATTTAACTGAGAGGGAAGAGCTTAATCGCAATACCAGGGGTGGAACTGGACTCTTAACTTCAAACATTTCCAGGTTTTTTATTTATTGGCAATTCTGCATCTGTCACGCTACTTGGTGTCTTGTCTCACAAGACTAATCTTACTTACTTAGTTCAAAAAGGAATAAACTAACTGCTTTGTGTTGTTGAAGGAATGAGGATTGCTGCAATATTCACCCAGTTCTGTTCCGTCACTTGTAAATTTATTACACTCACTGGAGTATAAGTAGATATGTTTAAATCCATGCCATCTGAACCAGGCACTGTGATATCTACCATCTAGTCCAGAGGCAAAAAAATCAAAGTGTTCCTTTGGTGATGAAGTAATGTCAGCATATTCAAAGCCTTATACTATATTCATAACACTGTTGTATTTATTATACTTTGTGATGATTATGGGAGCTGAAATGTGATCAACTATGAATGTATCCTTTTAAATTATTAATGAACCTGCACAAATAACCTTTTATAGATAATTTATAATAATGTTATTTGAATGGGGTATGGTGCACCATATTGTTTAAATTGATCTGGTTTTGTAAATTGTTAACTTATTGCTATATGCATCATGTTAACCTGTTGAGGTTACATTTATATTCAAGTTAGAGTTTATTATAATATGGATAATTTAGCTGTGTTACTGGTCTGCAATGGATACAAATATCCCCTTGATTTGTTCTAAATTTCTGTTAACTTGTCTGGGCCAAAACTGTAAAGAGAGTATGAGTAGGCATTTATCACAGTTTTCTTGTATTCTTTTGAGCATGTTTTAGGTATCTCTTTAAAAAAAAACGACAGTGACGATGACGATAATTATAATACCAGAGCTAATAGTTGTTTGTGTGAAAAAATTTACTTCCTAATACCAAGAGTGGAATAGAACAGTCTTTGGGTTCAGTAAAGCACTTTAATGATAGCTGTAAAATCAGAAGACATCTGCCATTTCTCACAATCTTTAGCTCATTGCTTGCTGACGGAAAATCAGTTTCTCTATGCTGTATCTCGTGCTGACATCATGGGTATAGTCTGTTAAAATTTTGTCACTTAATTAAGCAATTAGCCCACCCTGCTTTTAATTTCCAACCCTAATTTAGGTCCCATCATTGTCACAACCATATGAAATGAACCTGTAACTAATCTCTGGAAATTACATTGCAAGAGATTTGCAAAAGTATTTGAACAAGACATTGTTGCCATTTCTGAAATTCAACTGTATTTCAGTTTTAATTTTATGGTCTAACTTATTTCAGGTTTCGTTTGTAGTGTTTGAGTGTCCCAGAAAGTGTTGTATTCAGCTTAGTTGTGATGATGGTAGTGGTGGAAGGGGGGAAGGGGTCATGTTTGGCGGGATGAGGTGGCTGTGTGATGGGATTATTTCTTTGTCAGTTGTTTTTATGATTGCTATATTTTACTGCTCTGAAATAGTCTGTAAATTGCAGCAGAATGTGTTCTTACATTGGTAACAGGGTATGTTACTTGTTTGTGAAAGATTATTTCTCCCATTACTCTTCAACAAAAATTTATCCTTCAGTCAACAGTTAATGATTTTGTTTCAATAAAATGACAGGAACCAGGATAGCTCAATTCATATAGTGACTAGGCTTCAAGTGGACAACCAAGGAGTCTGGATTTGATTCTGCAGCATCCAGATTAGCTCAGGAGCCCACCCAGCCTCCTGCCCAATGTGTACCTTGGATAAAGCAAACAGGGCATGATGCACACCATTCATCTAGTGCTGAGGTTCATACAAGGAGCTACAACTCTGTTCTGCCTTCACATTTAATTTAGCACAGGAAGAACATCACCTTTTACCTGTCTTTCATACAGTGACACCCAGAGCTGCAATAAAAACAATTCCATTACTAAATGTCAGGATATAATTCAGAAAACTAGCGACAAATTAAAATGACATGACCAAATATCAAGTATAAGACTGCTGAAGGCACTGGTGGTGTATGTAAAATTGTTTGCAGGAGATATTTAAGAAGCTTGACTTCTGAGCACCATATTTAACTAAAAAAAAAATCAAGAGTTATTTATAATAGTGCTTATTAATGATAACTATCAGTACTCATTTAAATGTAGTTGTTTTCCCCATTTGATGACAGAGGCCATAATGGTCAGTCTCATTCTACGGTGGTGGAGTTATGAGTTACATGAGAGCATGGGAGTGATTAGACGTATAATTAAAATTTGTAATTTTACGTTTTTAAAGGCAGTGGGAATTATTCTTTTAATGGAGGCTGTTGGTACCATCTACTGACCATCATTCACATGATCGCCTAATCACTGGGGAATAACAATCCAGCCAGTGAGTGCCCTCACCTTAGAAATGGAGCTTACATCCTTGCCTAGCTGGGAGAGGCCAGGAAGATCATGCAAACAGTACCTTTAGTCCCTAGGAACCAACCAAATATATTTGTTATTGTAACTATCCAAGTCTAAATGAACTTGGATATTGTGAGAATTCTGTCATTTTGTGGCAATAATATGACATTATTTTAGTGCATGCCATATGACAAGAGTACACTGCCTCAACTGTATATGTACTTGTTTTTATTGTTACAAAAAAGATTCAACCATTAATATATTGGACATGCAGTACCACTTGCAATAAACATGATTGGTGTCTTTAAAACACTAATATACACATGACATATTTTGAAGTTGGTAAATCAATATGCGTGTTGTGGGAGTATCTTCATTCCAGAATTGACAGAATGTCTGGCTATATATTATTAGTTTATGATTACAGGGAATTCTATGTGCAGTAGTTTGAAGGCCATCTGAATTTCCAGAGGATCTGATGCTGTTGGTTCCAATTGTGTGTCTGTATTTACCATCAAATACAATACATGTAATGCTCTGAAATTATATTTAATTTTCTTCTCATGAAACAGGTCCTGTATATTTCTCAGACATCTTGTATGCTGTGTAGTGTAATGTTTTCAAACGTAAGGATAATCATACTTATCATAAGGAACAGAAGCACTTTTATGTGATGCTGCATAGTTTTAGGTCTAGACAGCATCTTTAAATAAACCATGCATGATTCATGAGTTGTGAATATTACTGTATGGGATGATTTACTGGGTCTTTTTGATCAAAATAGTTCCTATCAACACTGGTCCTTTTCTCAATGGCTATGGTACCATGGTTGTTTTTGAACTTGTATACACACTCCTGCTAACTGCATGTACATAAAATGTGGCCTTGAACTAGCATTGTTGCCAGCACAGTGCAGTACATATGTACACAAATTTCTGGCTTATCTGTTGTGCTTGCTACTCACAGCCAAGTGGTGACATGTGTTGCAGTTGAGGGTGGCATTGTTTAAAAATGCTTCAAGCATATACTGGTGTAAATTAAATGCAATTTATTTTATGAAGTTAAATTTAGATGTTAAGCTTATCAGGTAATGTGTTTATTATTTTATTCCCTTTATTTTCAGTAATCCCTACCTTTTATTGTAAGTTTTGTGGGGCCATAACATTTTAGATATTCAGAACTGGATGCATGTTAGTATGAACTTTTTTAATCATAAGACCTATGAAACCATTTTCCACATTTACATCTATCACTCAGTATATCATCCTTTTATCTTCGGAGGCCTAGTGTGGTCTTTTTCTGACATTTGTAGGGTCTCAGCAATCATCTTTGTCTTTTTGGTTGGTAATGGAGATTTTGGAATTGGATTCTTGACCTGGATAGGAAGAAAGGTACTAATTGACTGTGTAAAAACATCTTGCACAGGTGTTCCTGATTGCAAAATATGCTTAAATTTTGTTTAAAATACTGTTACAGGACCTCCATTTTAGTTAAAATGGTCCCTGTAATAATTCTCTTTAAGTGAACATTGTGGTCGAGTGGCAAGTAGTTCTGCTTCATGTTCACATCTTAGTTTTTAATTTCAGCCTGATGTATATTCACATCTTAGATTCTAATCTTAGCCTGGAGATATCCCAGTAGAAGTTTCTGTGGTTTTCCTCAATACTATCCAGAAAAATGCTTGAATTTTATCTCAGACTGCAACATGGTCACTTCCTTTCCCTGCCATCTGTATACTTTCTAAAAGCAGTGTTGTAAACAATACACAATAGATAATGTATGTGTATATCCCTAAAGTTGAATGTGTTGGATGAGAAACAAAGTGTGATTTTAGAGCACCATGTACATATAATTGCATTAGATGGTGACATAGATACCAGTTGTGAACAAGGAAATGGTATGGAAGTATGAAATCATATTCAGTTATTTTGTGTTTCTTTTTGAGCCTTACAAAAGCATAGTCTTATTCCACAGTTGTAGACAGTGACACATACTAAAATGTGTGTATTTTATGAAGGTTAATATATTTAGGGGTCAACAAAATATGTTGACCACTGGATATATTAACATTTAATGTTGGCTCATTCACCAGTTAAACAGAAATTCTACTCAGTTGACATTTCTGCACTAGGGAAACTGTGTCTATCCATGCTGCTGTAATTGCTCCATGCTGGCCTCCTGATCGTGAGATAACATTGAAGACATAAACCAGGCTGACTGCCATTTATGTTATGTGATGTGTATATAAGACATTATTTACTATTAGACATCTGTGGAGAAGTTGGAAAAGAGAGTGGTAAAAAATATTAAGAAATAAATTCAACGATTTTTCCACTCATTGGGTTTAATTTTTTTAATCAACATGGACAAGCAGGGGTGTAGATTTTTTGATCCCTAAATACAGCATCCTGTTCACAGGTACACAGTTCTTTCATCGTGATTGAGTCAGTTTAATAGGAATTTAAAAAAATATATCAATAAACTTTTATTGCTGCTGTGATGTAGGTGCTGGATTTGTTAAATATATTCTATGCATTTACATGCTCAAGAAGTGTTCCATTTGTCCTCGCCTTTGTTTTGTGACATGGGGGTTCTTATTAATTGGCATATAATTTTGAAACTTCCTGAACTAAATCCACTTCAACACCTATCCCTTACATACCTCTCTTTTTTCCATTGGTGGTTGTTCCTCATATTTGGAGTACTGAAGTAACAGTTGTATGAGATAAAAATTCTTTAACCTTGCATATTTTTAATATGAAAAATCTTTGACAAGGAACTTTTTTCCCCCAAAATTTTCTTAATTTTGTATTAATACTTACTATACATGGCAAGAAGATTCTCTTTATCAGCATTTGCTACACTTTCCATTTATCAGATTTGACTATGAAAGATGAGGAGTTCTGTGGTATCAGAAAGACAAGATACATATACCCTACATACAAAATAAATATATTTCTTAGCAGACAAATTATCCAGCCCAGTATTCCACTATCGTGCGTGCATTTGAAATTATGGTTATTTTTTCTTTCAACTACCTGATACTTGTTGTCAGTAAAATATTCAGATAAATGGGAGATTACGTTGGTTTCATTTTATGCAACTGTATGTAAGTAGAGGCTCTGCAGTTTGTTGCCTTACACTGCTGTATTCAAACATGTCTGTCCCTGTGTGTGAGATTGGGATTATCTCTTTCGAAACATACCCAATTGAGTAGATTCCTCACAGCCTCTTCAGCTGAAAACAGAAACATGAGATTTCAAAATAGAGTTTTCTGTTATGAACAACTGACACTGGATAAGAGCCCAGAAATCAAGTAATCCTGTGTGTAACATAATGCCATCAAAACCCTTTAGAATTGATGTCCCTTCGTGTTTGAGATTCACATAAGTTTTGCACAGAAGACATAACATTTGATTTCAAAGCAATTGGAATTTAAATTTATAGTACACTGAAAGATATCTTGTGAAAACACTGCTCTTGCATTGCTGCTGCTGCCATGTGTAGATAACACAAAATATCCGGAATAAACATACAAATATTAGTCAGCATACTGAATAGGCTGTGGGCTGGACAACTAAGAAATCTGATTTCCACTCCACGCAGTGACAAAACATTCTTGTCTTCTCCAAATGTCCAGACTGGCTGTGGGGTCCACGCAGCCTCCTTTTCAGTTGTACTGGGGACTGTTTCCATATGGGGTGAGGTGGCTGGGGCATGAAACTGATCACGTACCTCCTTAATAGTGCAGAGGTTAGAATGAGTGGAACTATACCTCCACTTCCCCATATGATATGTAATTAAACCCAGGGACAATTTAACCTTACTCCATGTATGGTATCAAAATTTAAACAAAAGTGTGATATGCACTTGTGCATATAAGCATATTAAGATTATGGTCTTCTGGGATGTAGTGCTGTGTGATATTGTAAATGTGCACCAACGTTTGGAGGAACTTGCTGCCTGCATCTTTAGGGTAGAATAGTAAGCTAAGTGTGGAAAACATGGTTTGGGTATGGGGAAGGAAGCACCCAGTCTGTTAGCAAGCTCCTTTACCCTAACAATTCAGGTAGACTCCTGTTTCTCTGAAATGTTAGTATACATCAAACAAGATGGCATCAGATCCCAGGAAAAACCAGTCTCCTTTGTTGTCACTGTGAGAACCTCAAAGTTCAATTTAGCTACTTGCTTTTCTAAAACAACATTTTTATGAAAGCAAATTATAGTGTGTAACCAGAAATACTGTATGAGAGTGTTTATCAGATGTTAAATATTTGTTGTAACACTGCAGTAAACAATGGCACCAGTAAAAGGGCTTCACTTCAGTGGAGTAACTGGTAGTTATAGTAATTACGGTGAAGATGGTTTCCAACAGCTGATGAAAAATAAGTAACACTAATCACTGACTGAATAGAGTTAAGTATGTAATTACTTGACATTGGTTTCATTTAAGTTTCTTCTCGCATCAAACCATGTAACATGTTTATATATGAAAACTTTGCCTTACTGTTGTGGTAACAGTGAAAATCTGCAACACCTCTGTTCCACGGTCAGGTCTGTGTGTGTCAGCTTATTGTAATCTTTACTGCTTTTTCCATGCTTCTATCTACATCTGGAATGTTGCAGTTTTCTTTTAACTGTTATGGCCTAAAGAGCATAAGTCTCAAGCAAATTTTACAGATATTTGTTTCCCCTTATTTTTATAATATCTGACACTTGCAGGACATACAGTATTCCAAGAACTGTGTGTATAAAACATTACCATACAAGAAGTAAGGCTTTCAGTGAGTTAAACCAATGGATGTTGCAAGAAAATGAGAGTGAAGAAATGAATTTAAGACATAAGAGAACATTTGTAGGAGTTATATGATGGCACAAAAAAAAAGTAAACATTTAGTCATAACAGTATCCTGAAATATGACACAACATGTAATCCCATGATTTGACTCCATTTAGGAAACCATTGTCACAGCTTCAGTCATAAGCATGCATATAGAGTGTGCCTAGGCACCCCCTAATGTCTCAAAAAACAGCAAACTGTGATATTTTGTGTCTCATTTTATAAGTTTGTATTTTTGTGTAAAATTTAGCTGTTAATTTTAAAATCTCAAGTTAAATTTTGATTTCTTTGGTGAATAAAAAGTCCTTTTTACTTGAGTATTCAGTAAATGTTTTTCTTTAAAGAAACTAAAATAAAATTCCATGGTTGCACACTGTAACAAAATGTGCTGTGCATGCTTGGCTTCAGTGTCTGTATGCAGTAATTAACATTTACAAGAGAAGAGTTGCTCATGATACTTGTTGGTGTAACCAAAGGTGATAAGGTAAAGCAGAGCCTTTAACATTATAAAGACCTGGTAGTTTCACAAGGACTAGTTTCTTACTGAGTAATTATCACCTTCAAGTGCAGATACTGAAGCACCTGTGTCTAGTTGCTATAAAAGTCCTCTCTCACTACTGAATATACATGTACATGCTAATTGTACATGATGTAACAAGATACCATATCCAGTCATAAGTAAGCAACACATATGATCCCCTCCACTTAAATTTAGTGTGGCAGAATCTCTGGTTTAATTAATTTATTTTTGTGATAGTAATCTGCAAGGGTACTAGGAGATACATTATTTTACCTTCAGCTGGGTCACTTTAGTCCTTAAAGGCTGACAAATGATGTTAGAGTCACTGCCTTTTAATACTTTCATTATTGAGGCTTTTGGGTAATTTACAGGAAATGTTGAAAAACGTTTTTATGTGTCTGTAAGCGAACATAACTTAACCTAACCTACCTCAATCTCACCCAACATAATCAAATCTAACCACACTGGACTTGTTGGGCAGACATGTGTGTTTGTAGAATAGGGGAATAAAATAAAAGAAAAAGAAAAAACAAACTTTAAAGAGGCAAAGTCAATATGTGACACCATAATCAATCTTACCCCCCCAAATCATGCTGTAGGTGTTAAGTACCCTATGCAGTTACACCCAGAATTGCTGATATTTAAAACAGTAAATCCACGGAATATATGCTAGCAGAGGAAAACAATATAGGAGGTTTATAACCTATTTAACACTGCTCTGTACTGACCATGCTGTCCTACAGTCATTCTGTTCAGAGGTAAGCAAACAATGTGCTGGAAGATTGTGTGTGGGTTGGTGGGTGCCCTTGCTTCACTCATGTGTTGTGACCCTTTAAGTCAGTACATGTTGCCCTTGTGTAACGGATGTGCTGCAGTCCATTTCCTCATCTCTTCACAGGATGGCACTCTGAACAAAATCCTTCCAAACAGAGTTTGAAATTCCTTGTACTGTAAATCTTATTAACTGTAAAAAAAAGAGTCTTTAAAACAATAAAAAGATATATTAGACAATAATTATTGATGTATACTTATGTTGTACTAGTACATTACACTTTCTTCTTAGACTATTCAATCTTCACAGTGGCATCTTCTGTTGAGAGTTGATGGTTCTTCAACTTGGGGATCAATTTTAACAGTTATTATGTAAATTGTGAGAGTGTAGGTGAAAATGTAAATTATCTTCAAGGTTTTCTTTTCTAATAAAACTGTTCTTAAATATATAGTAGTATGCAAGTGCTGCTTTATATATATATATATAAATTTCAAAGCATGACTCTTCAAGATTTTTAGTTATAGCATCACATTTTTTATGAGGGAACTTGTAATATTCCAAGGAAATTTCCCACTCCCTGATTCATGAATTACAATCAACCATGATGAGCAGTGATTAGTGATAATGGTTTTCCTTTAGGCCAAATTATGTTAATAGCCCTCCAATGGCTGTTCTTCTGTGGTCATTGGCATTTTTATGCTCCATCTGGAAGAACGTTTATTTCTATGGGCTGCTGTTATTAATGATTAGCCTGTCAGATTCCAAGAGTTATTACAGATTGGCTTTGATCATCCTATTCCATATTTACATAATTTAGAAGGCTGTCGTCACTTGTATCATGAAGACGAGTGCAGTGAGTTCTTTCAACATTCTACGGATTTCATATGAAACATGCAGTGCTATAACACAGAAAACTTAAATAAGAACACATTAATGAAAACCGCAGAATTCATACAATCTGTGTTATGTGAGTGTTACTGACCCACATTATTTGCTCCCTACTGTCTCGGCAAGCAAGTTCCACATGCCACAAGACTAATAAAATATGTAAATTAACATTTATCCTGAAAAGAATATAGATGTTGGAACTTACCCCATAAAGCACAGTTCTTCCTGAGAAACCGATAGTAAAAATATTGATTACATATCCCCATCTGCTTGGAACAAAGGTACATAATCATGTTCACAAGAACCTGACACTGGACCTATCCTATTCCACTTGAATTCATTCCACATGTTACACCTTACTTCCTGAAGATTTATTTCAATATGCTTCCATCTGTGCTGAGGTCTCCTGTATCATCTCCTCCCTTCAGAATTAGTGATGGAAAATGTTACTCATTTATTATTTTCTATTTTTTTGGCTACATACCCCATCTGTTTGATCCTCTTTGATTTGATCATGCTAATAATACTAAGTGAGATGTGCAAATTATGGAACTCCTCATGGTGCGGCTGTTTCTTGGACCTAGGTCTCAATATTCTCCTCAATGCTCTGTTTTCAAATACACTCTGTGTTCTTCTCTTAGGATGGCAGTTCTTCCTAATTTCCTAATAACATACAATATTTGAAAGTGACAGTTCTGCAGCACCTCTCATTGTAGACCCTTACAAGTAGGAAATGTAGCAGAAACAGGTACCTATTTAAAGACATTCTAGTTATTCTAACTAGAGCTCAGTACAGTGACTAGGATAGGGGTTGGATGACAAAGGAGCCAGGGTTCAGTTTCTGGGAGGAGAAGAGATTTTTTCATCTCCAAAGCATACAAACTGGCTGTGGGGCTTACCCAGACTGGATAATTGGGGCTGTCTCTCTGAAGGTTGACCTGTCATGGTGTGGTGTTTGATTAAGAATGGAGACAACTGTAGATGTTTGTGCACACCAAATTGATCAATAATGTTGTACAATACTTCTCTCTATATGGAGACCTAAACATTTCTTTGGATCTTGTAAATAGCTACCATTTTTGCTCTGATATCTGCAAACACAGAAGATCTAATCAGTAGTCAATCTGTTATGCTGGAATCCACCCTGATGTTTTCCCAGTAATCTCATGTTATGTGTGGAGTTAACCTTACCAGTAGAGTGTTGAGTACTGTTTTGTGTGACATTATGAATTGACATTTCTTGTTAATTACTGTAGTCTAATTACTTATTGTGTAACATATAATACTAGCCCTTCTTAAATATATGTGTGTCTGTGTGCAATCCTGTAATATTCTGATTCTTACTGTTTAAAGCACGTTAATTTTGTCACTCAAATATTCTTCCTTTTCCTTCAATGTAACCAGATTTTTATGCTATGATTTATATGCCCTTAACTTATCCGGTTTGCACTATGGTTATTTGTCATAAACTGTCACACATGATACCTTTTTCATTAAGGGGTTGTCTTCCAAGAAAATGAGTTATTGGCTTTCCTACATTCAAGAAAGGAAAACATTAATGTACCTGTGGCATGAGGTACAGGAGAAAACATATGCCTAATAGTCTTATATGTAAATAAGAAGTACGAATGAAAGAATGAAACACATCCTGTGCAATGAAGGAGAGGATAGTGACAATGGTAATTTGGATAGTTTCGCCACTTGGCAAGAGTACCCAGTAAGAAGGGCGATAAGCAAGATAAGCGTTATAAACATAGCCCATGAAGGAGGTATAGATGAGAGTGTATTGGAATTGTTTAACATTTAACTCTTCAAAGCATAGTGGTTGCTCTATCCATCACCTGCTTGAACATTCAGAAACTGAAATTATGTCCTACATAACAAATTGATGCATTACAGTTCTCACAAGGAATGCCATTAACATAATTCACTGTCAGGATGAAATAATTGGTTGTTGGGATTTAGAAATTTAATTCTTATACAGGATCATATAACAAGGAAAACAAATTGAATATCTGATTTATATTGAGAAATGTAGTCAAGAGATTTTGTTGTTAAATGTTTAGAAGCCCACATAGCCTGTTACACATGTGCAAAACCACAGGCATAATTTGTTTTTTTTTTGGGGGGGGGGGGGCAATATATGCCCCTCCCTTCAGTATTTTTTCTTGCATAGAATAGTGTTTTGGCTACTGACTTGAAGAGGGGCAAATAAAAATAATGGAGGTGAGTGTGGGGGAAAGGGGTGTATGTATATTAAGGACTGGTTCAAACCATTCTTCGCTCTCTTTCTACCTTGACTCCTAATACCCATGGTTGATTTGCCCCAACAATGTTATTGGCCAAGTTACGCCTATGGGCAAAGGCACACACACTTGACACAATCAATGGCAGTTGGATGGAGTCCTGTTCACTTTCAGTGTCTTCATTCTGTGAAAAATGTATCCTCGCATGTAGTAAAAATATTTCCCTTAATGGTGTTCCGCAAAAATAGTTTTCCCACTGTCACCATGTATGAGTCCACACTGTGTTCACTTATCAGTGTGTCACATACTCAGTTCATGTGGCTGTTCTGCTCCCCAGGTTTGACACTGTAATGATTAATATGGCCAT
>JGI20166J26741_11476918_pt1 | contig 13084 bp, 8 predicted proteins | sample TergutCu122P5_FD_26741 | JGI IMG/M metagenome (IMG submission 26741)
CACAAATGTGACACAGGAAACCTCTCTGCATTGATTCAGTGTTGAAACATTGTACAGCAAATAGAAAGAGACTGTTTCAGCGTTGCCAAACGTAGGTCCACATATATACGACGTTAGCATTTCTGTCTTTACTAGGAGCTCCATATATATATATGACATTAGTAGCCTAAGGGTTAAGCACTGGGGGAATGATAATGATGGGGCAAAACTGAAGTATTTGGACAACAAAGTCACACTGCCTCTTTGTCCTCCACAAAGCCCACTGATTTGGGGGCTTTGCGCACATGAGTAAGAAGGAAGCAATAAAGAAATTAATCAGTATTTGCAATTAATGAACATAAAGACTACAGAAAAGAAAATGAAAGAAACTAAGATATTAATTTGTATGTGCAATTAATGAACATACAGAACTACAAGCAAAAAAGATAAAATTTACAAATAACGTATTTAGAAAAGATATTACTCCACTACAGTACAATTTTCAAGCCTTCTTATTACTGAAGTCAAACTTTTCATTTAAACTTAATCTTTTTAAAAACATACTGAATTAACACACACTGATTTTTATTACAATGGAAGCCCTGTATCAACTTTAAAACCCACTTATGTACAATACATGTGATTACTGTTTGTACTCTTGCCAGCTTGGTGCACTGAACTACACCTTCACCTTTCCACACAGTGACAGTCATATTCCTACCTTAGCTTATACTCTTGATTTAAGTTGCTGGAAAAAGAAGATGCAGCAATGAGACGTGCAGACTCAAGAGAGTCTTGCAACTTCTCACGGTGTCTCATTTTCAGTAAATCTGGCACAGTGGGGACAGTTAGGCCACATGCTGAATTTGGCGTACGCGGTGAGTGACCTGGTCGGACACCTGGAAAATCAAACACAAATTCTGTGCTAGTGTAAAATGTGAAGTTGCAAATCTTCCACATTCATTTATAATTACAAGAATTATAAATGCAAATAACTCTGACACTGCTAAACCAATGCCAAAATAAATTATTATGGTAATAATACTGTCACAAGGTGGATGACAACATTACAATATGCAGTGTAACATGGTTCAAACATAATGTTGTCTATCAATGGTCACCGATGAGCACATGGAATTACAGAATCTGAACACTACAAATGGCAAAGCCCTTTACATTCCACACCACTACCTATGTTGTCTTTCCACAACCCAAGCTTTCACCTGTGTTACCACAGTAGCTGTACTGAACTCTCACACACATAAAGAAATTACATTTTCTACCCTGCATCAGCCAGTCATATCTTGCATTTGTCTCTACGGTAAAAATAAATTGGAAAACAACAGTTATGAAAGGAAAATGTGTTAATGAAAGGACAGGGTAGATATGAAGTGTCCCTATACTTATCTAAGCACATGCAATGAAGATGTGTGGATGAGCGAAAGTAAAGTTCCACATATTCCCAACCTCAGCAGCTGATTTATAATTGGGAAGGAAATACTGTTACCCATCCAGTATGAAACCAATGATGGATTATATTTAAAGCTTTATGGTCAAAGTGCATTGTAACTTAGAACTTATGGCATGTACTCCTCCTTGAAAAGCTAATAGCTGCTGAAGTTAAGGCACTTCCTGCCTTTTATGGAACCCAAGTGCTCATTACCATGTTCACTGAACCAAGCAATTCACCTAAGATTGAAGCCCTGTTAAATATTTTGTAATATGCTGATTTCATGGTCACAAGATGCTAGTCCCCTGTCCAACTATCAACTTGGTGAACAATGCCTTGACAGCTGTACACAACTGCTTTGTCTCTTCATATAATCAAGACCATATTTCTGCAAACATGTCCCCAATGGAAGATGTGATGATGTGTTTTGTGTGTGGTCAGCAAGAAAATCAGAATAACAATTTCTCCTAACTGAACACACAAGCACTGCAGCTCAAGTTCTGAGCAGACGTTTATCATACAAACGCCACTGTGTGGCATCAGTTCTTCCTCATCCTTAATGGCTCAACAGTAAGATATGTTGATGCTGAAAACAATGAAGGCTATAAGGCCGAATCCTTCTTGAAATGTTAACCTTTATCAAATGGGGCAGGTATCTAAATTTCAGCACATGGTTTATGAAAAATATATTACATGAATAGAAGATAAAATTATGAAATAAACAGAATTTTGTAGAAAATAAACAAGAGATTATGCAACTTCTTAAAAATGCAGTACATTTCCATGGTGTCTAAATATATAAAATGAATTTCAGGGGTGATCTTGTTACATCCGTTCACACACGCAAATACAGGCCTTTCAAAGGTTAACACACTGAGCTGGTCAAGAAATTCCCTTCACTAACCTGTATCATGTGGACGTTTACGCTTGCTGCTTAAGGAAGGAGTTGAGGACTCCAGAGGGATCCGTTTGGCATCCAGAACTGGAGTCGAGAATTGTTCCAATGCCTCTAGTATACGACGTGCTGTTGTACTCATGCTGCTCAAAGAATCTGATACACAATTAACAGGTTTCACTTGGACCCCACTTCGTTTCTGAGATACAACCTACAAAGCAAAATACACAATATCAGTGTCCCGCAATGAAGGAAAATTTAATGAATACATACACTGAGGTTCTCTTATGGCTGAGACATCCAGTAAATTAATTCATAGTTTATGAAGATAATTATAGACGTCCACCTGTATAACAGAGACAAGCAAATTTCCAAAATATAAGGTACCTCAAATACACCTCAGACAACATGCAAAATATTGGCATAATTGATGTCTTTTAGAGATATTTTAGAACAGAGAAATGCAGCACAACTGCTGAGCAAATCATATGAAATTTAAATATTAAATTATGTACATTTAAGGGGATGGCACTGTCCTTTCTGTTAAAGGTTAGACATTTGAACTTACATGCTACAGAAAAATTTATGCTTTTGTCACCTTAGGACTATGACAGCAAGCCTCCATACAGCCTATAACATCTTACTGCCTCTTATACACAACTTGGGTGTTGTGGCACACACTGGCAATTTTCCATTACATTTTACAGTCCTGACAGTCTTCTGTTTATTATAATCCTGGCCAGCTCATTTTTACCTTTTGGGTAGGTGCACAGCCAATGACACAAGCACGCCAGTGCACGTAGTCACACACACACAAAACTATACTGACACAACTATACTTTACCTCACTCTGAATCAAAGACCTGTCCTTTGCAATCCTGTATGCTGAAGCTCCTCCATATGTTGTCCTCCCAGCATAGAATGGTGAATTTATAACATTATTCTTTGCTGAAGATTTGTCCTCTCCCTGCAGGAAAATAATTTGAATATGTTACTGCACAGTATTTTATTTCCCTGTATATTGCTTATGTATCATAACCAAAGAACTGCAGCGCATAAAACATGCAAATACAATTTAGAGTGCAATTTCACACATTACAGCTGTACAATATAAAGAAAAGCTCAACTGTGTGAGAGACAATTCAGACTTTCCCATGTAAGCTATATTCATTATTTCAGACTCATCTGTAAAATTATCTTATTCCCATGTAGTTTATGTAACTTATTGTGTAGCTGTTATATTTCAACGTAATTTATACTATTTTAAACTTGTCAGTGTAACCACTGTATTTCCATATCACGTATCACATAGCTAATGTTTATTGCTATTTAACATATGATGATACAAATGACACAAATTCACTGTGTCTGTACTGAATACAATAAGACACCCAACATGTAATATCCTCAACATGGCAGTCCCACTGACAGTAAATGAATTTGAATACCACAGTAACATGTTTATGATAGGCTCCCCTCCTCCATCTACCTTCACTCTTTTAGAAAGCCTCCAAAATTTACAGAATAGGGATCAATATGTCTCCATAAAAACTGTGAAATAATAATAATGACAGGAAGAAGCCTGCCAGTACCATCCCAAAGCAGTAACTTCCAGCCAGAAATAAGCATGTGTTGTCAACATTTCAACTGTCCTGTAACAGGAATGTGGCCTACTGTAACATCAAAGCACACACTCTTGTCCTCCAGCTATGACTGATTAGACAACACGCATACAGATGTCTTATGATCTTTTCTGTGACTCTAGGCTATCTTAAGCTTTCAAACAGAAGTCAAGAAAAAACAAAGCATTGCAATATCAAGAGTGTGCAATGATCTTCATTCTGGCCTATGGAACACTAGCCATTCTGCTGGTGCCCTCAACTAGCCCAGCAGACTCTACACACGTATAAGTTAAGGACATGGTATTATTAAGACACGTTAGAGATATAGGAGATACATTCGACAGGGGGCATGTTATACGCACTGCACTGCAATGATAGTTTTATTCTTATTAAGGTGGTGAACATGCATGCAAAAATGCCACTGGTTATACCTGGGTAATTAATAGTTTCATGGTACATAAAAAAGGGGCAAACATATAGTTCCATTTCATAAGACTTTTAACACTAATCAAAAATAACTGGATTTACTTAACCCAAAAGTGTCTCATTTTCTATATTTTCCATTCCATGCAATATAATTCTATATCCACAGTTTTAACCAACAAAAGCACACAATTGTCATTAGGCTCACAAAAATATTTTTAAAACATTAAAAAAGAATCCCATCAGTTCTTCCACATATGCAAGAGATCATATATTGTTTAATAACTGTTTTCTACAATGAGTATTAATGTACTCCCTGATGATGGACCTGTAAGGTCCGTAACATGTAAGAGTTTAGTTTTTTTTAAAATATTAACGTGAACCTTACGACAACTGTGTGCATTTGTTGGTTAAAACTGTAGATATGTCTCATTTTTTATAAGGCAAAGGAATTAATACATATATTGTACTTCATTCACTGTATTAAGAAACAATTATGTTCTTATCTACATAAATTAATTTGCAAAATTTAAAGTTTCTTCATTTTTATTACTCAATGTATTAGCATGATGTGAAGTACATTCAATTTGTCAAAGCAGTTTCCTCTTTCAGATGTCTTCACATCTGTGTGGTATGCTGCCTAACATCAGAGCCCACTCATCTGTATGCAAGCAAAAGCTTCAGAACTGCTGAATTGATGACAACAAAACTGATGTAGAAAAACACTACAAGAAAAGGTACAGCAATTTTAATTTCACAGAAAATGAGAAAAACATAGTGGATACTTTACATGCAGACTTACATGCATGTCTGCATCTGCAGCATAACTCACTTACTTAATTTCTACTGGAGTTAAAAACATTTCAAACCATGTTAACAGGCCACAAATAATTAAAAAAATGGGCACTAAACTCATATAAGAAACTTCAGTGCAGAGCAATTCAAATGGTTCTAACAGTAGACCTACAAAGATTCTCACACACAAAAACAAAAGGACTTGAGTGAATTTAGACATCTTAAAAATAATCCTGTTGTCATTCTTTAATGTAATGCTTATTAACATGTCTTATGAGCACAGTGAGTGTGATAACAATAATAAATTAAACTTTAGTACTGACTGTTTAATCATTCCTCCCATAGACAAATTCTGATTTCCACAGATTTAAATAAGTATACATTAACAGTGACTGCTTATATGTGAACTGAATGAATATGGTAATAAACCTCTGGAACCAGAATTTATTGCTCAGTGTACTCTGCAAGACATGGGATTTAAATGGCTGCCCATTACTTTGCATGTGCTTGGCTGACACAACATCAGTAGACGTTCTGTTTTCTCAGCAACACACTACACATAAATTATAGTCAACTTTTGGGACCAATGGGTTAAATCCCCCCCACCCAACATCTGCCTGATAGTAGAGGTGTGTGAATTATGCAACCAAACATGAGTATATTAGAATGCAATGATTTTTGCAACCCAATCGCAAGAAAATAGTGCAAAGAATTAGTTAAGTAAATAATGAAAGTTTAAGAAATAACCAATGCATTTAGGTGCAATTACTGCAAATCTCAGTAGCACAATAATTTACTCTCAAACTGGTATGTTCCAGTTACACAGAAAACTTAGAAATTTGCCAAACCTACAAAAATGTGTTAACACAGCTGTCCCTCTAAAGCAATGCAAATTCTATTGTGTAGAGGATTATGAAAAACTATGAGGCTAATAACTGGAACAAATTCACTACAAAAGATATAGAATTGTAAAGAAAAGTATGACTATACATACCAGGAGCAGTGAACCAAATGAAGACACATTGAACGATGGCCTTCTTCTGTTCATAGAAGAGTTGAGACGTGGACTGCGGCTATGACTTCGGTCAGAAAGCAATGACCGTGGGCTCTGCAGATGACATGCTAAAAGAAAACAAACAATATCAACACCATGATAGGGAAAAGGAAATATACACTTACTTTTTATGTGTTATAGAAGAGATTTCATGTATAATTGGTTTATTAATAAGAAAAATATATTGTACTGAAAATCTGTGGAAAAAAATTTTCTCTGATATTGTAAACCTTCATGAATGAAGTGTAAATATTTTAAAATTTAATAACGTACTAAACACATTCATTTGTCTGCAGTTTTAATGTCATACAACAAACCTTAAATGTGGCAAAAAGCATGATACAGCACATATTCTTCCTCTGAGGTTTCACATGTGGCAGTTTTGCTTATTCACAGAAGATACATTGCAGCAATCCTACTGCAGGTCCTTCACTCATTCACAGTTGTGCTTGTTTAAGTAAATGGAGTAATACATAAGAGGCTGTAGGTGCTTGTCTGTATCATTTAGTAGTTACCAAGACAATGTGCAATATGGAATGCACTTGAACTACTCTTCACATTTTTCTGAATTCACAGATACTCTTGTGATTTAATTATGTTTGGAAAGGGTAATGTGTGTGCTAATGAAGAAGGATAAAATTAAAAGGAAAGTAATCTGTCAGTAGGAAAAAGTGGTGGTATGAATAAGTAGGACACTGGAATAAGCAATCCTGTGTGTAGATGTCATCACAGTGTAAAGGAATTAATGATTTTTGCTGCCAAGAAAGATGAAGAGATGATTAGGTGACTCACTGATGCCAGTTCATCACGTGCAAAAACTTCCTGCGTAAGTCACCACGATTTATTTCTTGAAAAGACAAAATGACCAAATGGTTGCCACTCACTGGTGCTGCAGACAGCAAGAAGGCTACGCCAATAGACGCTTGTATGAAAATTGTATCTGAAGTACAAACACCTAATCTTCAAGGTCCTCTTTGTCCTTGATAATGCCCCTGCACATCCACACAATCTTGGTGTTGCCCAGCCATATATCCAAGTTCAGAACCTGTCCAACATCACCACCTCATGCATGCAGCCACTAGACCATGGAATAATCATAACATTCGAGAGGCATTACAATCACTGAACCTTCTACGACATTTTAGATGTAAGGGAGAAGGATACTCCTATTAGTGTCAGTGAATGCTGGAAATCATACAGCACAGGTAACTGAATTACAAATACAAAGTCCATGGCTCCAAATGACTGCTGTTAAAAGCTTTCATTTGAAGCAGTCAGTGTCTGGGGATTCCCAGCCAGCAGCAGCATGAAATAAAGAACATCCTCACGCTAGCCTGTGAAGTTCCAGGAGAAGAAACCACACATTTGTAGGATGCAGCAATCCAGGAAGAATTTAACTCTTGTGCTGTTATGTGACAAGGCCCTTAAAGAGCTGACAGTGCTGAATGAATGAGAGTATCAGGAGAATTCTGACACTGCTGTGGAGAGACCTCAGTTGACTAACAGTGCTCACAAGAGGACTCCAGATTGTAGATGATGTGATCACTTCCTCCAGGTTGACCATTTCAGACATACAATGCATCAAATTTAAGCACAAGATGGAGAATGTCATGGCACCCATACAAGGAAGTGTGTAAGAACATTTGGAAGGAAAACCAATCTGAGATCACCTCTTTCTTCATTAAGTCTTCTGTCTCCCCCTTTGCCATACACTCCATATTGTAAGACTACCCTAACATCCAGGCAGGAACATCAACAGCACTTCAATAAGTCTCAAAACAAACCTTTTGTGTTTATTAGGCAATAATGCACATATCATGTCTCCATTAAGTTCTTAACACCATGCATTAGAGTTTCACAGCGCACAGTATTTTTGAAAAATGTAACCCCACAAATTGCAATAACAGTATGGAACTTATATGGTGCTGTACAGTCTTCCCTTTTCCCCCTTTGCCATGCTTCATTTTCTGAAACACTGCCACCACTATCTCCGTATAAGCCTCAATCATGCATGTGTATGAATGCACGCACACACAAACACTGTCACGTGTTCAAGCACATGGACATGATAAGCCCTTCTTTTCTCATAACAGAAGTAGGCTAACAAAAGATCCACATGAGTAATGTATGTTGTAATGGCAAACTTAACTCATACAAAACTATTAACAATCTGTAAAGTACAAATGAGATGTACGTTGAAAAAGTGAGTTATCAAAGGGAAATCAATAAGGTAGCAACAAAACAGCAACAAAACTTACTGAAGTTCAACTTCTCATCCATGCTCCGTCTTCGCCCTGACAAACTGTTCATAACACTTTCACTGGCCTGGGACTGCCGGTTAGCTTGAGGAACCAAAGATGAACAGCCACTTGTCGATTCACTACTTTCTGAACGGTCATCTCCTTTAAACAGAAGAGAACACACACACATTCTACCACATAATTACAGACAGTGGGGCAAACACATAATCTGTACTACAGTTAACCATGTGTCAAACATACTTCCTTGCTTAATACAGGTTAAACTACAGAATTCTTATCCCATAAAATTCCAAACAGAGTGCTGGGAGAATCAGTACAACAGGTAACCATGCACCTCAAAACACTGCAATAACTAACTTCATGAAACTTTCTTGATATAATTTTTAATGATAATAAAATCTTCGATGCATCATTAATCAAAAAAAGTTTTCATACCATTCATCTTCCGTTCTGTACCAGCCAACAGGTGTGTAGCTGATGATTGGATATTTGGGGTGGAAGACACAAGCTGTCTTGTGTTGATTCCACTTGGACCAGCCACTGATCTATCTGTGCCAATGTCATCCTGAATAACTCCTGATGTGTGTGCTTGCTGGTTTGATGCTGATGACATCCATACACATACAACATTTTGTAAAATCTTATAATACAAAAGTAATGCAATGAAACAAAAATTAATTAAAAAGTGCACTGCACTAATTTGAATAATCCCTGACCATGCAATGTGCAATCAGACATGGTAACAAAACCAACAAATGCATATAAATATATAAAAATAAAAGAAATTCTTTTATATCTTTATGTGCATTTGTTTGTTTTGTACTTTTATACATTTATGTGCATTTGTAGGTTTTGTTACCATATTTTACTGCACTTCACCACTTCTAAACAGCCATCATTCACATATGTCACAGCTAAGATGTACATAATTTCAAAATTTTCTCTGTAGGAATTGTTTAAATTCTGTACTCATGTTCATACCGGTCACTGTACCCTGCAGCATAATAAATATCACAATTTTGTTTAATGTACTTACCACATATATGCTACTGTGGTCTTTACCTCTGTTATATCTTTACAATAAGATGGCCAACTCCTTATGACCTTTTGTTCACATAGTGTTTTGATGTATGTACATTATTTACTGGTATGTCAGTATAGTTAAAACAAATAGGTGTTCTTGAATTCAAAATATGTGTATGTATGTGTATGTACATTATTTACTGGTATGTCAGTATAGTTAAAACAAATAGGTGTTCTTGAATTCAAAATATTTTCTCTCTCCAAAAAATCCGAATGTGATGAGTGACAGGGTAGGTTAGGTTTGTGTTATTTACTAGACATTATGTTTATATAGTATAGAGGATGTATAAACAAATACGTGCCCTGCTTGTAAATGATAATAGTTCATACATACGGGCCCTACAATGTAACGTTTTCCCACATCTACAACACTGACCAGTTTAAATCACTATCAGTTGCTTCACCTGTGTGTACACAAAGCAACACAAAAAGAGGAAAGAATGATGATGGATAAATAACTGTTACCGAAAGAAACTGTGCTCATAGTATAAGTAACTCCTCCTACACTGAAGAGATGTTGAGAATACTCTCTCCTGCATAGCCTAAAAGATGCAGTACAAAATAAAAAATACTTTAGGCCCACAACATAATGGCAGCAAATGGATTCAAAAAAATAATACAAGAATTTTACTATTCATAAAAATGCAACTTAAATATTGACATGCCTGTTACATAAATCCCACTTTTAATTACTTATACAATTATTACATTTTAATATCCACTGAGTGCCACATCTGTAATTTAGTGTATGTGTAACAGGTAAAATGTCACTGATGTGTCACTTGGTAGTTCACACAATGAGATGATCATGCAAATCAAATGATAAATTATGAATTTTATGTATTCTCAGGGTTAAAAAATTAGCCCTTTAGTGCCAGAAGTTGACTACTTTCAACATGCAGTGATTATAAGAAAACCAAAATGTCACTACAGTTGTCAGCCAAGAACATACAAAGTAATGGGCAGACATTTAAATTCAGGTCTTTTGCATAGTACATTGGGCACTTAATTCTGGCACTACTGAAAGTAAAACAGTACAGTTCAAATGCAAAAAGGGTAATTTACTGGAAATGAAGCGGTTGTGACCCCCCAAAACTGGGTTAAAAGAGAATTAAAAAAATAAAACTCAATATAATAAGTCTGCAATGCAAGATGTGAACCCAGTATATTCCAAATATAAAGCAGAAATGCCACCCACTTTACCGTAATGTCCAATACCTATATATTACAAGATCTTGAGGATTATTTTGTACTAATGCAAGTACTGGGCTTAATTTTTATTGTTTGTTCATTTTTCTTTCTGCTGCTTTGTGACATAACATTAACATACAAGACAAATCAGCCACACATGAAGTTCATACGGCTGTTAGCGAACTCCATTAATGCACTCTGTAAGGTTATACAGTCATAACATTTTTAAGTTGTCCCTTTCTTAGTATAATCTCATGCAAGCTACTCAGCCACATAAGTGATTATGAATCAGAAGGAATGACAATAACATACAGATAAATGTGTACTGTTTGAATAACATTTAAGATTGCACTTTAATACTTCCAACATACCTTGGTCATTAATAACTGATGATACTTTAAAACTATTTGCTGGAAACCGTTGATTCAATGGAATCTTCGCTCGCTTTGCTGGAGGTGTATGCACATTAATGGCATCACTGTCATCATCCTCTGAATCAGAGTCATTTGAATTAAGAGCATTCCTTCTATGGGCTTCATTGTCCGCAGACGATGTAAACCATTTGCTTAACCATGATGGTTGTGGAAGAAGGTTTGTTACTCGAGAAGTAACCTTCCTGACAAATGACTGCAAGAAAATGTATAAAACTATACGTGTGATTTTGATATTATAATGCATCATTATCTAACTTCCAAAACTGGAATCTACCTTTGCCAAACACAAAAAGGTGTAATCTAGTTTAATGTGTGTCCTAACAGAAAACAATCCAAAACTTGCCACATGATATGCTACTGCAGCACAACTGGCAATTTTACGTCTTCCAATTCTTGGGACAAAAATATTTTTCTGAATTTATTTGAAGTTGAGTAGCGATACCGTTCGTTTCCTACTTTGCAACTTCTTACGAAGTCTACTGTAATATGTGTTAGACATGCCATACATAGGTATCACATGCATTTGCAGGTTTGATTTTCAGTGTATTCAAATACACTGCAAGAGGTCGCTCTATTTTGCTTCCTGATCTATATTCAGCATTACGCGCGAACTCACGACTGCAAGCTCGTTTACTTACGTTGGAGACATCATAGGGTTTAGATGAATGTAGTTTCTTGTTTCTTACACTACTGTTTCCCTTAACCATAGTTTCTCCGTCAATATAAGCAGTTATTAATGTCGTTCTTTCATCCCTAACAATTCCCTGACAACTTTCTCCTTATGTCGGGTTAATATGGCGGCACCTGCGTGAACTCTCGTTGGTCGGAGTCCACACGTGATGCATCGCTCTACCGGCATTCATAGCAAATGAATAAACTGACTACTGAAATGCGTGAATATCACCGCCTTCTGAAAGTTATGTGCGAAATGTACCGGCACAGCTTTCATGATATTAATCTGTGGCACATAATACGTACACGAAGTGTACAGCATATTTCAGAGTGATGATATAGGCTATAACATTATGTGCAAGGCAAGATCTGCGATTGTGTAATGTGGCTGGTCAAGGTAGTGATGGTCTTATGTTGGCCTGCGGTGAACGCAATAGGGTGATTATCGTTTTGCCGTTTTCAATCTCATGCTCCGTTGGGGTCTGGTATTTTGATCTGTGATTGTACCAGTGTGTTGGACAAATATTGTGTTCCTCCGAACCGCCAGCGTACACTTTGTCTACCCGGAACACCACAGTTTGAATTTTCACCACCAGGAAGACACGTAATTTTACACGTAGATGGACAACATGCATAGGTTCCTTAAAAATATTACACAAGACTGTGACATTTCACCAACACAAAAATCTTCACAGGTTCAATCATACGTGACTAACGTGGGTGAAATTAGAAGAAGTTGGAGAGTATTCTAGGGATTCCAGTCTTACGGGATGTGACGTTCTGTCATTGGGTAAATAGTTTCCGACTTTGGAAGACACTACCCTTGAAACCTCTTGGGAACTTCTCACTCAGTGACATTGCGTCACCCCTACTTGCCAGGAGATGAATTTGTAATATCATTGCTGTGTAACCCTCAAATCTCAAAAGAGTATTCTGCGTGATTACAGGCTTACGCCTCGAAGTAAATACAAAGTTCGAAGTCAGCGTTTGGATCAAACCTGGTGCAAATACAGAAGAATCAGTAAACACACTGGAAAAGGATTTAAAGTGTTTAAGCAAAAAGGATGTGATTGTAATAAATGGAGGGGCAAATGATATTGGCTCAATGAGAAATCAAACAGACATGGTTTTAATAAAAATGGCACAATTCATGCAGAAACACAGTAATAGTAACATAATAGTTGTAAACATTCCTCATAGATACGATTTGGACAGGAACTCAGTG
>JGI20166J26741_11477140_pt1 | contig 13082 bp, 9 predicted proteins | sample TergutCu122P5_FD_26741 | JGI IMG/M metagenome (IMG submission 26741)
CACTTCCCGGGAAACCCGCTGCTGCCGGGCGTCATCCAGTGCGAGATCCTCGCGCAGACCTGCTGCGTGCTGATGGGTGGCGGCGAACCTGACAAAGGGGCCCCTTTGTCGCTGACGCCGGTCTACACCGGGCTCACGAACGTGAAGTTTCGCCGCCCGGTGCGCCCGGGCGAGGTCTTCGAGACGACCGTGCGTCTCACGCGCCAGCGCGGGCAGTTCTTCTGGGGGGCGGGCGAGGGCCGCGTCGCAGGCGAGCTCTGCGTGCAAGCCGAGTTCTCCTTCGCGTTGGTACCCGCAGGCGAAGGCGGAGAGCGCCCGTGATCACGAGGATACTGATCGCCACGCGCGGACCGGCTGCAACCCGCCTGATCCGCGCCTACAAGAAGGCGGGCGTTGCCACCGTTGCCATCTTCTCAGAGAGTGACCGTGAGGCGCCGCATGTTACTGAGGCCGACGAGGCCTACTGCGTCGGGCCGGCGAGTATCACCGAGAGCTATCTGAACGCTCAGGCGATACTGACCGTCGCCGAACTGGCTGGCGCTCACTCAATCCATCCGGGCTACGGTCTGCTTGCAAAAGACGAACATTTCCGCGAGCTCTGCGGGCAGTGTTCTTACACGCTTATCACGGCCCCGCTCTCGGCGATCGAAGAGAGCCTGCAGCAGCGGCTCCCAGCGCGCCGGCGCATCGAAGAACTGGTCGACCCCGGCAGCTTTACCGAGCTTGACGCAGAGCTCAGCTCGAACAACGTCCTGGCTTTTCCTGACTACGACGAGAAGCTCGCGAAAGCGCGCCAGAACAGCGGGGAGACAGAGGCGGTGATCACGGGAACCGCCCAGTTGGCAGGCACGCCCGTGGGGATCTTTGCGATGGATCCGCGCTTCATGATGGGCTCGATGGGACGGGTGGTTGGCGAGAAGATCACGCGACTGTTTGAGCAGGCGACCGCCGGACAGATGCCGGTCATCGGCTACTGCACTTCGGGCGGCGCGCGCATGCAGGAAGGCATCCTCTCGCTGCTCCAGATGGCGAAGGTCTCTGCGGCCGTCGCGCGCCACAGTGCGGCAGGCGGCCTGTATGTTGCGCTGCTCTGTGACCCGACCACCGGCGGCGTCAGCGCCTCGTTTGCGATGGAAGGCGACGTCATCCTCGCCGAGCCCGGTGCACTCATCGGATTTGCCGGTCCGCGTGTCGTTGAGCAGACTACGGGCGAGAAGCTCCCTAAGGGCTTTCAGACTGCCGAGTATCTGCTCGCCCACGGCTTCGTTGACGACGTTGTCGCGCGTCTGCAGCAACGCGACTACCTTGCATGCTTGCTGCGTTTGCATCAAGTCAGTAGCGTTTCCGGGGATCTGGTTGGGACTACGGAAGCGGTATCGGAACCTGTACTTGGGGGACGCAGCGTAGATCTGCTTAAGCAGATCGGAGCAGAGACGGGGCTCCGAGGCGGAAGTTCGCTGCCGCTTACGTATTCCCAACCAGATCCCGCAACGACTGCCAGCTTCTACAGCCCCTACGAGATCGTCCAGCGCTCGCGCGACAATCGCCGTCCGTCGGCGCGCGTACTCATCAATGAGCTTCTCAATGACTTTGTCGAGCTGCATGGTGATCGCAACTATGGCGACGATCCGGCGCTTGTAGCCGGACTTGCCACGTTGGCCGGCCGCCCCGTTACGGTCCTTGCCATCGACAAGGGCGCCGAGGTCTGCGAGCGCGTGAACTGCAACTTCGGCGGCGCGCATCCGGAGGGCTATCGTAAGGCGATCCGCCTCATGAAGCAGGCCGAGAAGTTCGGCCGACCGGTTGTCACGCTGATCGACACCGCCGGCGCTTTCTGCGGCATCGGGGCTGAGGAACGCGGCCAGGCCTCGGCCATCGCCCAGAGCATTCTGACGATGGCAGAGTTGCGCACGCCGACGATCGCGCTGATCGTCGGTCAGGGAGGCAGCGGCGGCGCCCTGGCACTGGCTGCGGCTGACCGTGTCTGGATGGCAGAAACCGCCAGCTACTCGGTTATCTCGCCGGAGGGCTGCGCCTCGATCCTCTTCAAGGACGCCGGCCGCGCCCGCGAGGCGGCGGAGTGCCTGAAACTGACGGCGATCGATCTGCAGGGACTCGGCGTTGTCGACGGGATCATCAGTGAGCGTCCGTTGGCCGGACCCAGAAACTACTTTGACTATGACCAGCTGCGCGAGCGCTACGCGGTGACGCTCGCCGAGCTCTGCGCACAGCCCATCGATGATCTGCTCGCTGCGCGCGAGGCTCGTCTGCGCAGCTACGGCGCTGCAGGATTGTAAGGAGAGCTCCATGAACTTGAAACCGCTCACTATCGGCGATCTGCACGTCAGATGGCCGATCATCCAGGGAGGTATGGGCGTCGGCGTAAGTCTTTCGGGTCTGGCGGGGGCCGTGGCGGCTGCAGGCGGCGTGGGCGTCATCTCTACAGCCCAGATCGGCTATCGCGACTCTGGGTTTGACGCTGACCCGATCGCGACGAACCTGAAGGCGATCGCGCGTGAGATCGCTCGCGCCAGAGAGCTGGCGCAGGGAGGCGTGATCGGCGTCAACATCATGGTGGCGACCAGGCACTACGTTGACTACGTCAAAGCTGCCGTACTGGCAGGCATTGATCTGATCATCTCGGGCGCAGGCCTGCCCAACAAACTGCCGGAGCTGGTCGCAGGCAGCAAAACAAAGATCGCCCCGATTGTCTCGACCGTCAAATCCGCGGGAGTCATCCTCAAACTCTGGGACCGCCGCTACCAACGTACGGCCGATCTGATTGTGATCGAAGGCCCGCGCGCCGGCGGGCACCTGGGATTCAGCCTGGAGCAGCTGGACAGTTTCACGCAAGAGTCCTACGAAGAGGAGATCAAAGGCATCATCGAGGTCGTGAAAACCTATGGGGAGAAGTACGCCAGGCACATCCCCGTGGTCGTAGCCGGTGGCATCTACGACCGCGCCGACATCAACCACGCCCTGGCGCTGGGCGCCGACGGCGTCCAGATGGCGACCCGTTTCGTCACCACCTGGGAGTGCGACGTCAGCGACGCCTTCAAGCAAACCTACCTCAACTGCAAGAAGGAAGATATCCGGATCGTAAAAAGCCCGGTCGGCATGCCCGGTCGCGCCATTGCAACCGACTTCCTCGAGCGAGTGAAAACCGAGCGGATCGTAGGGAAGTGCCACCACTGTCTGGAGCGCTGTAACCCCGCAGAGATTCCCTACTGCATCACGGGCGCGCTGGTCAACGCGGCTTCTGGCGATACCGATAACGCACTCGTGTTCTGCGGCGACAATGCCTGGCGCGCGACGAAGCTGGAACACGTGGCAGATATCATGGCGGAGCTGACGGGATAGGATAAAGTATGCCAGGGGCCCCTGTTTTTAGATACGGCGCCGGGCTCCATGTCTTATAATGCTTTTACCATGAATCATCCAACAGAACTCGTAACGCTTGATGAGATCCGATCCGCGCAGCAGCGGATTGCGGGAGTAGCCGTACGAACCGGGCTCTACCGCCTGGATCCTTCACGCCTGGTGGGTCTTGTCGCCGCCGCGCCTCGGTTTGACCTCTACCTCAAGGCGGAGAGCGAGCAGCCCATCGGCAGCTTCAAGCTGCGCGGGGCCTACAACATGGCGGCCCGTCTCGACGCCGCTACGCTGCAGCGCGGCGTGATCACCTACTCCAGCGGCAACCATGCGCAGGGGGTCGCCTATGCGGCGCGTACGCTGGGCATCAAAGCGGTCGTCGTGATGCCCTCAGATGCTCCTGAAGTGAAGAAGGCTGCGACCCGGGCTCTTGGCGCAGAGATCGTCGAGGTCGGGCCAGCCTCCTCCGAGCGACGGGCCAAGGCCGAAGAGCTGGTAGCAAGGTATGGCTACGCGATGATCCCTCCCTATGACGCGCGCGAGATCATAGCGGGTCAGGGGACCTGCGGGTTGGAGATCATCGAGCAGTTGCCCGATGTTGATCTGATTCTCTCGCCGGTCAGTGGTGGCGGTTTGGTGGGCGGCATCGCTACGGCGGTCAAACTAGCTGCCAAAGTCGATCTGGCGAAGCCCGACGTCAAGGTCTGGGCGGCGGAACCAGAGCTGGCGGGGGATGCTTTTGAAAGCTTCTACTCAAAGACTCTGGTGGAGTGGCCTGCCGAGAAAACCACGCGCACTGTCGCCGACGGACTGCGCACGCAGAGTCTCGGTACGCTGAATTTCAAGCACATCATCCAGTACGTCGACGGCGTTGTTTGCGTGACTGAAGACGAGATCCTTGCGGCCATGAAGCTGATGCTTGCCGCGACGGAGCTGGTCTGCGAGCCAAGCGGCGCGGTAACGCTGGCGGCGGCGCTGTTTCATGCGAGCGAGCTCCCGCAGGCCGACAAGGTCGCAATTGTGTTGAGCGGCGGCAATCTGGAGCCTGCTTTGAAGCGCCGTCTTGAAAAGCAGACACGCTAACGGGGATTATCAAGTTGTGAAAAGGATGGCAGGCCATGCGGATCGCTGAAAATAAGGCCTTTGCAGCCCCGGCTCTTTGTTCAATCGTTAACGTTGGTGGGGGATATGGGATAATCATCTACTGAGGGCATAAGTTGGTAAGCTCGTCTCCGGGAGGCGGTATGCGATGAAGTACTACAAGGAGTGTTTGTGGAAACTGAGGCATCTCAAAAAGAAATACCTGCCGCACCGATAGAAGATGATGCTTCTCAGGAGGAAGTCCCGGCAGAGCCAAACGAGGACGATGCTTCTCAGGAGGAAGTCCCGGCAGAGCCAAACGAGGACGATGCTTCTCAGGAGGAAGTCCCGGCAGAGCCGAATGAGAGCGATGCCCCTCAGGAGGAAAACTCTGTCGCACCGATAGAGGACGATGCTTCAGACGCGCCTGCTGTTGAGGCCTCTGATAGCGATGAGGAGCCGACGCCTGGTCCGAAGAAACTCCGCGCCTTTCTCAAGACCTTTGGTATCACGCTGAGCGCACTCCTGGCTACGTTGCTTATCGGGTATCTTGCTGGTTGCCTTCTGTTTACCGTCTGCTTTTATCCCAATACGAAGATGGGTCCCCTTGACCTGTCATGGATGTCGCGCAGCCGCGCCGTTGCAACGCTTGAGGCGGCAGCGACACACTACCAGGTTAAAGCGGAGGGCAAGGGACTGTCTGTTGATCTTTCAGGAAAAGATATCGGGTTGACTGTTGATGCGGAGAAAACGCTCCGCGGCGCCCGCGCAGACATTGAGGTGTGGACGTGGCCAGTGCGGATCTTTGAAACGCACAAGGTGACCAACGCCCTTGTTGTGGCCTATGACGAAGGTCGTGTCTCAAAGGTAGTGCAGGATCGAGTGCGGGTGTTTAATGCGACGGCTACTCAACCCACCAACGCGACGATTTTTTTTAACAACACTGTTCGCACCTTCCAGATCAAGTCTGAACAAGTGGGAACCGCGTTTGACCAAAGCAGTGTGGAGCATACGATCAGGACAGCGATCATTGCCCTCAAATCTTTTACAGAGATCACGGATCAGGATCTTCTCCAACCTGCGGTCACCGCAAAAGACAAGCGCTTGGATGCGGCGCGTTCTGCGGCGAACACGATGATCAGGACCAATCTTACGCTTAAGATGAAAGACTCGGTAGTTGCAACTCTGGGACCTGCGGAGATCGCGCCGTGGGTGAAGTTGGGCAGTGACCTGAAGGTAAGCTTCGATGACACGGCGTTTGCGGCGTGGATAGAAGCGGTCGTTGCTGGTTGCAATACCGTGGGGACCGAGCGGACCTATACGCGCCCGGACGGGAAAGTCGTGACGGTGTCCGGTGGTAGCTATGGTTGGAAGATCGACAGCGATGCGTTTCGGGAGTCGATCCGCAAGAGTGTGGCTGCCGGGCAGACGGGGGTCTTCGAGATGCCAGTCATACAAGAGGGCTCCGGATTTGAGGGCATCGGCAAGCGTGACTGGGGCAAGCGCTATTGTGACGTCGATCTGACCGAGCAGTACGCGCGCTTCTACGATGATACCGGCGCTTGCGTCTGGGAGTCGCCGATCGTATCAGGCAGACCTTCTCTCAAAACGCCGACGGGCGTGTTCAAGATCAATCGGTGGATGTCTTCTCCCGCGACGCTCGTGGGAGACCCGCTCCCGGGGCAGACCGAACCTGCCTATAGAACGAAAGTGAGCTACTGGATGCCGTTTGTGGGAGGCTCGGTCGGGCTCCATGACGCCGTCTGGCAATCAAGCTTCGGCGGCAATCGGTGGCGGACCGGATATGGATCGCACGGTTGTGTCAACCTGCCGCTTTCGAAAGCGCGTGATCTCTACGCCTTGATCAAGGTGGGCGACCCGGTGGTCTCCCATTACTAGAGCCCGGTAACAGCAGCTGATCTACGCTGGCAGCATCAGAGCGGTGCGCTATACTGAATAAGACCTCAAAAGGAGAGATGTATGACTATCACCGATGAGCTGCAGGAGCTGCGCGAGCGTGGCCTTGCCGCGATTGCCGGCGCTGCGGACTTGCCCGCTCTGGAAGCGGCGCGGGTCGCCTACCTGGGCAAGAAAAGCGAGCTGACGAGCACCCTGCGCGGGCTGGGACAGCTTGCGGCGGATATGCGCGCGACGGTTGGCCAGCATGCCAATGAGCTGCGCGCGGACTTTGAGGAAGCCCTTGAGCAGCGCAAGGCGGCGCTGGCGGGCGCCGCGCTGAGCGCCACGATTGAGTCCGGGCGCCTTGATGTCAGCCTGCCGGGACGCGCCCGTCCGCTTGGCACGCAGCATTTGATCAACGCTATCAAGGACGAAGTATCTGAGATATTCTTCGGCCTGGGTTACCGGCTTGCGGAAGGTCCCGAGGTCGAGGACGACTTCCATAATTTCACGGCGCTCAACCACTCGCCGATGCATCCGGCGCGCAGCGCGAGCGACACCTTCTATGTGCGCGACCTGAGCGAGGAAGGCGCTGCCTTCGACGGGCCGGAGCCCTCTGAGATACTGATGCGGACCCATACCTCGCCCGTGCAGATACGTACCCTGCAGGCGCAGCAACCACCGGTCTACGTCATTTCGCCGGGTAAGGTCTATCGCCGCGACATCGCGGATCCGACTCATCTGCCGCAGTTCACGCAGATGGAAGGTCTGGCTATCGACGAGCATCTGACTTTTGCCGACCTCAAGGGGACGCTTGACTACGTGGTCAGGAAGATCTTCGGCGAGCAACGCCGCACGCGCTTCCGTCCGCACTTCTTCCCCTTCACGGAGCCCTCGGCCGAAGTCGACGTGAGCTGCGGGGTCTGCGGAGGCGTTGGCTGTCGCTTCTGCAAGGGCACGGGCTGGATCGAGATCCTTGGCTGCGGCATGGTCGACCCGAATGTGCTCGTCAACACCGGCATCGATCCGGAGCGCTACCAGGGCTTCGCCTTTGGCATGGGCGTCGAGCGCATCGCCGCGCTGCGCTACGACATGCCCGATATTCGTCTGCTCATCGAAGGCGACATGCGCTTTCTCCGTCAGTTTTAGAGAGGACCTGCTTCTATGCGTGTCTCATTGCAATGGTTACATGAACTTCTGCCCACGCTTGCGCTTGAGAAGATGAGCCTGGCGGACTTCACGTCACGCCTCGACCTGACCGGTACGGGCGTCGAGGGTGTGATCACGAGCGGACAGACCCTGGACGGCGTCATGGTCGGACGTGTGCTCGTGCGCGACCCGCATCCCAACGCGGATGCGCTCTGGCTCTGCAAGGTCGACGTCGGCGGCGCCGAGCCTCTGCAGATCGTCTGCGGCGCGCAGAACTTCAAGGCTGGCGACAAGGTCCCGGTGGCAACCGTCGGCGCGACCTTGCCCGGCGGCGTGGTGATCAAGAAGTCGAAGTTGCGCGGTGAAGTGAGCGAGGGCATGAACTGCTCGGCGCGCGAGCTCGGCGTGGGCGAGGACTACGACGGCCTGTTGATCCTGCCTGAAGACGCGCCGGTGGGCGCTCCCTTCGCGCAGTACTACGGTCTGGCCGACACGATCCTCGATCTGGAGATCACGCCGAATCGGCCCGACTGCCTGTCTATGCGTGGTATTGCGCGCGAGTTTGGCGCGATCTTCGGCGCAGATCCCGCGCCACTGCCCGCAGGCGAGCTGGTTGAGGCCGGTACGCCGGCCGCAGATATCGCCACGGTCAGCATCGAGGATCCTGCGATCTGCGCGCGCTATACGGCGCGCGTGATCCGCAACGTAAAGATCGGCCCCTCGCCGGCCTGGCTGGCCGCGCGCGTTGAAACGGCGGGTGCACGCAGCATCAACAACATCGTTGACATCACGAATCTCGTCATGTTCGAGACCGGCCAGCCTCTGCACGCCTTCGACCTCGACACGATCACGAAAGATGCCTCCGGGCGCGCCGCCGTCATTGTGCGCCGCGCGACGGAAGGCGAGCGTATCACCACGCTTGACGGTCAGGACCGCATCCTGGCGTCCAGCAACACGCTGATCGCAGATCCCGCCGGCCCGATCACCCTGGGCGGCGTCATGGGCGCTCTGCATACTGAGATCAGTGAGTCGACCACCAACGTCTTCCTGGAAGCGGCCGTCTTCGATCCGGAGACGACCAGTCGCACTTCGCGCCGGCTCAGCCTGCTCTCGGAGGCCTCAATGCGCTTTGAGCGCGGGGTGGACCGCGTCTACACGCCGACGGCGCTCACGCGCGCGGCGACGCTGATGGCAGAACTTGCGGGCGGCACCGTCGCTCCGGGCATCATCGACGTCTACCCGCTTTCCTACGAGGCGCCGCAGCTGACGCTGCGCCACGAGCGCCTGATCAGTTTGATCGGCGAGGAGATCCCCTTTGAGGCCTGCGTTGACATCCTGCGTCGTCTGGAGCTGCAACCGCAGGCCAATCCGGCAACAAAGACCATCACGGTGACCGTTCCGGCCTTTCGCCCCGACCTTGAGCGCGAGGTCGATCTCATCGAGGAGTGCCTGCGCCTCTGGGGTATGGAACGCGTCACTTCGGTGCTGCCGGGCGCTCAGTCCCACGCGGGCGGGCTCAGCCCCGCCCAGCAGCTGGAACGAAGAGTCGGCGAAGTCCTGCGCGCGAGCGGCGTGAGCGAGACGATGACCCTGCCGCTGGGAGATCCGGCTGACTACGCGGCGATGGGTCGCAGTCCCTCGCAGGAAAGCCCCTTCGTCGAGCTCCACAATCCCATGTCCTCCGAGCAGTCCATCCTGCGCGAGTCGCTGGTTCCCAACCTGCTGCACAGCGTCGCGCACAATCTGGCGCACGGCGTGACGAACGTGCAGCTCTATGAGATCGGCAGCGTGTTTTCCACCGCGCCCGGTCGCCGGCTCCCGAGAGAGCAGCAACGCGGCTGTGTGGTACTCACGGGCGCCTGGCACGACGCGCGCTGGAACGATCCGGCGGTCCCGCTCGACTTCTATGATGCGAAGGGTATCTACGAGAACCTTGTCAGTGCGCTTCGCATAGAGAAGATTCAGTTCAAGCCGCCTGCAGACGACCGTGCGTATCCCTGGCTGCAGCCGGGGCGCGCCGCAGAGATCCATCTGGGCGGCAGCGTAGCCGGTGTGGTGGGAGAACTTCATCCTGCGCTGCGGGAGCACTTCGACATTGATGCGCCGGTGAGCATCTTCGATTTCGACTTGCGCAAGTTCATCAAAGCCGCCAGCACTGATCTGACTCTGACGGCGCCCACGCGCTATCCGGGCATCAAGCTTGACCTGGCGCTTATTGTGGACGCGGACGCCACCGCGCAGTCGTTGATCCAGCGCATCACCGCTTTGGCTAAGAAGACACCGCTGTCCTCCGTGGAGCTCTTTGACGTCTATACGGGCAAGGGCATCGAGCCGGGCAAAAAGTCGCTCGCCTTCCACCTGTACTACAGCGATCCGGAGCGCACGCTCTCGGCCGAGGAAGTCGAAGCCCAGCACAGTAAGTTGCTGCAGGCGCTTCTCGCCCAGACCGGCGCGCGCCTGCGCTGACGGCAGCTGAGTGGGGACGACGGGATGACCGGGGAGGTGACGCCGTCGTCAGGCGACACCCCGCAGCCGCCCTCGGGCACTGCGCGAGTCAGAGCAAGCGTGCGCGGCGAGGGCTCGCCAGACGACGCCAGCGCCTCCCCGGTCATCCCGTCGTCCTGTTACTGTGCTGAACTGCATAATTTGGGCGAATTGTTGCATAATGTATCTTGTATTTATACTTGAACAGCGGTAGCATAATGGTATATAACTCTAAACCCCTTAAAGGGAACAGTTATGCGTGGGAAGAGCTGGAGAATGACTTGCGCATCGATTAAGGAGGCCGCTATGGATCAACCTATCCACGTCTATTCAGAGATCGGTAAGCTTAAGACGGTGCTGCTTAAACGTCCGGGACGCGAGATCGAAAAGCTTATGCCTGATTATCTTGAGCGTCTGCTTTTCGATGACATCCCCTTTCTCCCCGTAGCGCAAAAAGAGCATGATAACTTTGCTGAGATCCTGCGCGGTCAGGGCGCCGAGGTGCTCTATCTTGAAAACCTTTCCGCCGAGGCGCTTGACGCGGGAGACGGCCTGCGCGAGCAGTTTGTCGACGACATTTTGCGTGAGTCTTCCACGACGGTTGGCGGTTACGAAGATTTCGTCCGCGAATATCTGTTGTCGCTCGACTCCCATGCTTTGGTTGACACGATCATGACAGGGTTGCGTAAGCAGGATGTTGGCGGCAGCGGCGTCCAGGGCCTGCAGGATCTGATGGAGCGCCGTTATCCCTTCTATCTTGACCCGATGCCCAACCTCTATTTCACGCGTGACCCCGCAGCAAGCATCGCGGGCGGTATGACGATCAACCGCATGACCATGGTGGCGCGCCGTCGTGAGTCGCTCTTCATGCGCTACGTGCTCAAATATCATCCTCGCTTCGCGCCTCATGAGGTGCCGATCTGGCTCGATCGTGATCAGAACTACAATATTGAAGGCGGCGACGAGCTGGTGCTCTCGCGCGAGACCATCGCGGTTGGCGTCAGCCAGCGTACTTCGGCGCCTGCAATCGAGAACCTGGCGCGCAACCTTTTTGCTCAGCAGGACATCGTCAAACGCATCCTCGCGCTTGAGATCCCTGAGACGCGCGCTTTCATGCACCTCGACACCGTGTTTACGATGGTCAACTACAACCAGTTCACCGTGCATCCTGCGATTCTTACCGGCGACGGCCAGATGAACGTCTTCATTATCGAACGCGATGAGAGCTCGCCACGCGGCCTGTCGTTTACGCATACGACCGACCTGACGGGCACGCTGAAGAAGTACCTGCATCAAGACGAACTTGACCTGATCCCCTGTGCGGGTGGCGATCCGGTTGCTGCGGCGCGCGAGCAGTGGAACGACGGCAGCAATACCCTGGCGGTGGCGCCGGGCGTGGTCGTCACCTACGATCGCAATGTCATCAGCAACCAGGTCCTGCGCGAGCATGGCATGACGGTGCTGGAGCTGAAAGGCTCAGAGATCAGTCGTGGTCGCGGCGGTCCCCGTTGCATGTCGCAGCCGATCATCCGCGAGGATATTGATTTGTGAGGTGTCCGGGCGCCCGCTGGCAGCGTTGCCGCGAGGCTCGCGGCAACACGAGGCCGCCACGCCTCGCGGCGCCTTGCCAGCAAACGTTCATTTCGCGTCACAGGCAAATGATATAAGAGAGAGAAGGTAGAAACAACATGGCAGATCCACGTAAGGACTTCAAGGGACGCAGCTTCCTGAAAGAGGTCGACTTCACTAAAGACGAGTTTGTAACACTCATCGACTTTGCAGCCGAACTCAAGGCGATGAAGAGAGCGGGTCAGATTCACCGCTACTGCGAGGGCAAGAACATAGCTCTGCTCTTTGAAAAAGCCTCGACGCGCACGCGCTGCGCGTTCACGGTCGCCGCGATCGACCTTGGCATGCACCCGGAGTATCTGGGCGCAGGCGACATCCAGCTGGGCAAGAAGGAGACCACTGAGGACACCGCCAAGGTGCTCGGGCGCATGTTTGACGCGATCGAGTTTCGCGGCTTTTCCCAAGATGACGTCGAAGCGCTCGCCGAATTCTCCGGCGTGCCGGTCTACAACGGCCTGACGGACAAGTGGCATCCCACGCAGATGCTCGCCGACTTTCTTACGGTCAAAGAGGTCACGGGCAAGCTGGACGGCGTGACGCTTACCTTCATGGGCGACACGCGCAGCAATATGGCGCACTCGCTTCTGGTCGCCGGCTTGAAATCAGGCCTGAATATCCACCTCTGCGGACCTGCAGAGCTCCATCCGGACGCCGAGATCGTTGCGCTCGCCCGTCAGACGGCGGCCGAAGGCGGCGGCGAGTTCCTGATCACTGATGATCCGACCGTGGCGGTTCCCGGCAGCGACGTTATCTACACTGACGTCTGGGTCTCGATGGGTGAGGAAGATAAGTTCGCCGAGCGTATCGCGCTGCTCACGCCCTATCGCGTGACTGCCGACATCATGGAGATGTGCGGCAGGCCCGAGGCGATCTTCCTGCACTGTCTGCCAGCCTTCCACGACACGAACACGGTCTACGGACAGCAGATCAAGGAGCAGTTCGGTATCGACTGCATGGAAGTCACCGACGAGGTCTTCCGCAGCCCGGCGAGCCACGTCTTTGAAGAGGCGGAGAACCGCATGCACACGATCAAGGCGGTCATCGCCGCTACGCTGGGCGAGTTCTCAGAGTGAAGTTCGAGCGGTTTGCGACCAGGGAGTATCGGATGAAGATCGAACACTTCGCAAGCGAGGAGTGGCTTGATGTCTACGAGACACGAGCTACTCTCGACATCGCCCAGTCCTCGATAGCCTCTTTCACCTTAGAAGAGATACTTGCTATCGGCGGCAGCGATCCGGCGGCGCTCTTCGCCGACCTCAAGAGCCGCGTTCTCAGCTATGGGCACATCGAGGGCTCGCCGGAGTTCAAGGCTGAGGTCGCGAAACTCTACACGACGGTGGAACCTGAGGGCATCCTGCAGACGCCGGGCAGCACCTGCGCCAACCTCCAGTCGCTCATGACCTTCATCGAGCCGGGCGACCACGTCGTCTCGTTCTTGCCGGGCTATCAGCAGCTCTACGATCTGCCGC
>JGI20166J26741_11477251_pt1 | contig 13080 bp, 5 predicted proteins | sample TergutCu122P5_FD_26741 | JGI IMG/M metagenome (IMG submission 26741)
AGCGGTCATTTTGTCACAATCAACCTGAAATAAAACCCATCTGCCATTTGAGTTGGTTATTATCATTTCGCCAAGCTCAAAATACAAAGTTCCATTGTCGGGTAACGGCTGGAAAGTACGTGTGTTTGACCCTGACGTTACAACCCCTCCCTTAGCCTGTACGCGCTCGAATACATGCCCGTGTCCACAAAGCACCAACTGAACGTTGTATTTGTCAAATACAGGTCCTAATCTGCTCTGTGAGCCGGGAGTGGATTCTGCAGGAAATATCGGATAGTGCAATACAACAACCTTCCAAGTGATGCCAGGATTAGCAGACAAGATATCATCCATCCATTTAACCTGTTCATTTTGAATGTCTGCCGGTGTTGCTGGACCCTTATTCTCCCAATCCAGAACAATAACCATCATGTTGCCATATTTCACTGCGTAAGAGCCAGTACCTACCAATTGAGCGTTGTACTTATCAGATGGCACAACACTTGGATGTCCGTTGGTAAATTTTATGTTATTGGCATCGGGAGTCCCCATATATTCATGGTTTCCGTAGGCGGATACCATATCAATATTCGCAAAAACCGGATGCTGATTAAACATACCCCCATAAAATGAATAGTAATCATAACGGTCATCGTTATCGACAATATCTCCTACATTAGCACTGAACAAAGGCTTCACAGTCATTGTATCAATGGTCGATGCCGCTGCCATGAACCGGCTCATATCTGCCATTGATGCTGCCTGTAAATCGCCGAATGCGCTAAATGAGAATTGGCAGATATTTGTCGTTGTCGTAAATTCCCTTGTTGGCGACCAGTTTGTGCCGTCTCCCACCTGATAGATATAAGTCGTTCCCGGTTCCAATCCTCCGACTGTTACCGCACTTCCCTTAGCTACTCCACTACTCGACAAGGAATTGTATTCAAGTGTTTTCGTTATGCCGCCAAATTCCTGAAAACTACCTTCACCGTCAGATTTTTTCGCAAGTTTCATAATGGAAGGTTCTGCTGATGTAACAGAATTTGACAGCCATGTTATCGTTTTTGAGGTTGTCGGGTCAAGTGTCGTTCCTGATCTGATGTAGGTAGGATCGCTTGTCAGAAGCGCGCCCAATGTTTGTATTGGTATTGTATAGGAGTATTTACCATCTTTTTCGACATATATATTAACGCTTTGAGCTATGTTCGTGAAATTCATATTTGATGCGATGCCATTTGCGTCAGTTACAGCCGATGCTATTTCGCCGGTCATGGACGCATTAAGCGCATATACCGTAGCCCCTGCCTGTGGATTTCCGTTCAGATCAGTTACCAATATTTCTCCGGGAGCCCCTACAACACGCTTAGTAACGGTAAAGTCCCATGTTGCCAATATATCTCTTGTAAAAGCATCAAATAAATTAAACAACGATAATGAATTATCAGCATATACAACTTTTGCCGTAACAGGCGAACATCTAAGTACGTCAGTAGGATTACTGTTTTTTGAAATATCAACATTGATTGTGGCGAGCGTCCCAGCTCCTGCTGCTGCAACGGCAGTATCATTTTTCAGATTTATCGTCAAAAGCCTGTTTCTGGAATCGAAACTGTAACTGCTTCCCTGAGCCGACTGAGCAAATGTAACACCATTTATCGAATCAATAGAACCAATGCTGCCCATCGCAATCACAAGTTCCAGCTCTTGTATGTCTTTTAAGTCATTGGTGTTGATTTTCATCTCAAATGGATTACCTACATGAGCTTCGGCGTCAGGTACAAGGTTGACTGTAGTTGTTTTCCCATCCGTAGCGTTTATTGTAAATGTACCGTTTATTGTTGCAATATTTCCAAAATTATCTTCTATATGCACCACCACATTGTGTGTTCCATTAGACAAATTTATACCAGAAAGTGTAACTGTGTTGGTTGATTGATTCACATCAAAACCTGCTTCTCCAGTTTTAAAAGAATATCCGTCCACTATCATACTGATACTGTTATAATTAATCCCGCTGCTGGAAGCGCCGCCCGGATCACTGAATGTAGCAGATAGATCAATCTGGCTTGTCGAAAACGACGGAGTTCCGGTCAACAAGTCTGTTCCATTCCCTGTAAATGTGCCTATTATAGGCGGGGTTGTGTCTTCTGCTGCGCTGGTAACACGAACGTTATCAATGATAAAGTACCCTTTTGTCATTTGCCTGCCATTGTTTCCCGAAGTTTCTTGCATAAGCCTGATCATAGCATAAGAGGGAGTTACCGCAGCAGGCGGACCGAGAGCCTTATTGGCGCCACTTGCAGGAAATCCAAATTCAAAATATTTCCATCCTTCCCAGTCAATAGTGTACCGGGGTTCATTACCAAAAACTGAAACTACAGAAGTAGATGAACCTGCAGCGCCCGGAGGATTGAACAATTGAATTCTGAACCATATATTTCCCTTACATTCAGGCGAAGCGTAAATCCACATACCAATTTTTCTTGGATTTGGAGCTGCCGGAATAATAAAAGCATTGCCGGGTGGCGCATAATAAGCGCCGAGTGTCTGATTAACCTGGGCTGCAGTAAAGTCCCAATTGAGTTTTATGGCATACCTTCCGAAGCGTACTGGGTCTCCCTTTTCAGCATCCATCAATTCAACGGTTGCCACTTCTCCCCTGCCAGCGTTGCCGGTATTCCATCCGGCTATGCTGCCGTTTTCAAAATCCATGAGCAATTGGGCATTAGGGTCAACTCCCGGACCAGTTAGAGGTTGCGCATTTGTCTTTATGACACCTGACACGCAAAACAGCAGTGCAAGGAAGACCCTTGCTACCTGAATAAATCTTTTTGTTCTCATTTCACTTTTCATTTAGAGGTTATATTAAAATTACCGTACAAACTTTATTACTTGCCCATTCACACGGAGGATATATATTCCATTGGGCAAGTTGCGGGAGTAGATACCGCTTGTTGTCGTTTTTTCTATTAGTTGTCCGCTTATGTTATAAAGTTCGATCTTCGATGGTTTATTAAGGTTTATTTGAATACCCATCGGAGTGCGAATAACATGAATTGATTTTACGTCTGGATTATTAATACCTGTATTCACTTGCTCAGTTCTATAATGCACAAGTTTATTCCCTGCTAAAAGATAAATATCAATATCGGCATTATTGACTACTCCTGCGCTTGTCATATAGCTCATAGCAGTATTACCATTGATAAGAACCGAATCGATCCCTCCAACTTTTACGGCATTGTTTAGCCCACTGGTAACGTCAAAAAGATCAAATGTATAGGCATACGTATTATCAGCCTGTTTTTCACATACCGGAGTGCTCATATACATTTTTCCTGCATATTTGAAATAGGTCGCGCCTGCTGAACTGGTCGGTATATTTCCCGAAAAATCAGAGTATGTCGGAGCATCTGTTGCCCAATTGAACAGTACTTCAGTTGGTTCTATCTGGCTACCATCCAAAACAAAACGGTCGTCACCAAGAGGAGATAAATTGATTTGCAGACTCTTACAATCAGTATTACCTGTAGTGTATTTTATCGTATTACGCTGGCTTCCTGCAAATACGCCATTTGTTATACGCCATCCCATATAGAGCATATTAAAATTACCTATTGACGTATCCCATGTATTACCCGGATGCGAATCAAAATAGAGCTTGAAATCATTACTACAACCGCTGACAGCAATAGAGTTTCCCGCAAAGTTAGAATTATTATTTCCAAAAGGAGCTATACTTGTCACCACATTGGTCGGAAACATTATAAGCACTTGAGGCGCTGCATCTTCCAGAGCAACCGTCCCATTCGCTTCCCATTTATAGACATAGAAATTTCCTGTTTGATATATATTATTTACATTGCCCACTACGGTAGAGTTGGTGCCTATCAGCACTCCGTCAGCTGTAAATGCAATATCAGAAAGGTTGTAAACATGCGATTTCCCATTGTATCCGGTTGTGCTTATTCCTGCTGTACTCATTTCTTTTATCAGAGCGCCGGTTCCCGGGTCTATCACTAATAATCTGGGATTTTTTGAAGCATCAACAGCCAAAATATAATATTTCCCATCATGCAGAATCGCACGGCGTACTGTAAGGTTTGCCAATGCATCAATTGTTATTTCACTTCCAATTTGTTCAAAATTATAAGAAGCAGCGGCTGTTACACTTGCGTCTTGTACAGGGTCTTTAAAGTCGATACAGGCTGTATTTACCGGAATCTCTCCGACAGTTTGTTCAAGAAATGTCGTTGCATTTGCTGTTACACTTACCTGGGCAGTGTCTTTATCAAAACCGGTTCCGTCGAAAATTAACTTATAAGTTCCGGGGGTAAGGTCTGTAAAAACAAATACTCCATTGTATTGACCATCTGTAGTATAGGTTGCTATTTCCTGTCCGTTTAAATCTTGGAGACTGACTGTTGCACCGTTTAATGGATAATAGGCATCGTTTGTTCCTACTTTAAAGTTATATAGCGAATTGATCAAAGACCTGCTTTTGTCTTTTATGCTTCCCATAATACACCCTTTTGTTTCGGTATTATCGCCAAACCATGCGCGGATGGCACGTGAATACCTCACGCCTTCCTGCCTGCAATAGTCTCTGTTCATAAATCGCTGACGTTCAGGTTGATAAGTATGAAAACCTCCTTCGCAGAGAAACCCGTCGCATCCATGCCTTAACACGCCCAAATAACCGGTATAGCTGGTTCCGCCGGCTGTAGTTGTAGCGCTTGATCCGTAAAAAGTAATATCTCCTCGTACATTAGACGATGTGGTGTAAGCAGAATGATAAGTTATATCATTTTTGACGATGTAGGGCCATGCGGCAGTTGCCATATCCTTGGCGTATGTCAATCCATTCCCGACAGCAGCGTCGGTTCCACGATATAATACTAAGGGATAATTGACCATGTCTCCATCCACATTGGCATTACTATGGATGGAAATGAAATAGTCCATATTGTTTGCTTCCACTTCTTCACAAATTACGGATAAGGTTATATTTTGTGTAACACCATCTACTACAGTACCTTCAAGTATTTCCGGATACTGGGAGTTTGGAGATGATGTTGGATTTGTATCAATGCCGGTTACTGTCCGAGACATAAGAATAAAACCAGCGCCGGCTTTTGTCAATTCAGCCTGCAACCCTTGAGCTTTCCATAAATTCATTTTGGATTCGAAAAAACTCATTGAATCCAAAGCAGGATAATTAATAGTTGCCATAGGACGGTCGTTTGATCCCCATCCCCCGTGTCCGGGATTAATAAAAATCCGTGCTTGAGACAATGTGTTCTGTGCCTGAAGACTAAATGATACCATGCATATAAGGCATGAGAGCATTATTGTATATGATTTCATAATATTTTACTATTTAGTGATTTCGATGCGCATTAAATATACTTTTCCATTACCTACGTTGTATAATATTTTAGATGCATCGGCTGATGCTGTCGGATAGGTCGCTATTACCGAGCTGTCTGTAAGATCTTGACGTACTGTACCATTTGCAGTTACTGCAACTATTTTTGAAGATGTAGTAACCACGCCATTGTCTAAATCTACCATACCTATTACCCAACCATTTCCCATCCACTTTGGCGCTCTTAATGTGCCTAAAGAAACGGGATTACTTCCATCTATGTTGCTCACATACGCTTTTCCTTGATCTACGACATAATAAAGCAGTTTTGTTCCATCCGGCGAAACAGAATTCCAAAGATAGTTTACATTTTTGCCAAAAGGAGAAACCAAACGAGTAGAATTGCCATCGGTAACATACAGTTGACCATCTTTAATGCTACTTACGGGTGAATTTACAGTACGACTTTGACCGACAACCTTCTGACTTTTCAGTTGTCCGTTATTAACGGACAAAACAGTACCTTCTTTCACTGCCATACCTTCGAGATTGCGCGTCTCTTTTATCAAAACAGTATCTTTACCCGTTTTTAAATTGAAACTTTTCAGTGAAGTATAACGCAGATGGTTTTTGTAACTTCTTGCACGATAGACAATAGTGCTTCCGTCGGATGTAATTTGTGCATTAAATCCGGCGCCTGCATCTGAAGTAACCGGCGTGAGTTTTTTTGTTGAAAAATCGTATTTCAGAAGACCTTGAAGATTCGCCGATGTAACAATCATATAATCCCCCGTGGGACTGAGAACCGGATTAAAATATCCTTGAGAACTTGACAAGGGTATTTCTTCATTACTTAAAACTTTAATGCCTTGTGATAAGGCAACTTGGCTTGCTAAAACAAGCGACAAGAGAAGAGATTTTTTCATGCCTTCAACTTTTTAAATTATTTGATTTAAAAACTTTGTGCTAACTATCAAAAATACTAATACCCTCAATCCGTTTAAACAGACTGAGGGTATTAAAATCAATGTACAAATTTTACTGCTTTCCCGTTTACACGAAGAATGTAAATTCCCTTATTCAGGTCGTGAGAATATGATTGATATGCCTGTGTTTTTTCAATCAAAATTCCATTAACAGTATATAATTCAATTGTAGCTTTACCATCGAATTGAGCAACAACACCTGTTGTTGTACTGGATATCTTTATTCCATTCCCTTCCGGAGTAACCACATTCGTAAGTAACGTTAAATTATTTGCTTCGTAGGCGCCGGCAAAAGTTGTTGATGCGCGTGTGGTGCCAAACATATCTGTCGTTACTTGCGGTAGAAGCGGCATACCTAACTCTTGGTCGGCAACAGATGCCCCACTCAATCGTAAATCGCCAATACTTTGATCGACAAAAGTAACATCCTTATACACAGAATGTAAATCTTTCGTGGAATTAGCCGTTTGATAAGCTGTAAACGATGCCGTTGCCGAAGTAAATTTCGGGCTTGGATTAGCTGTGCGCATGTAATAAACATTGTAATCAGATATCCCTGTTGTAACTGAATTTACAAAATATGCGTTGGGATGGAGAGGTTCGTCATTGATGAATATATTATTCTCAATATTCGGATTTGCATACGAAAGTTGAATTGCAGAATAATAACCGGTACCTGCTGAAGCATTTGTCAGCGCAGGCATGTAAAAAGTATTGTTATATATGGAACCGGCACCCCCAAAGAATATGTATGTCAAATTAATTGCATTAGTTCCCGCTGGTGGGTTTGTTTTATCAAGCCCTGCAAAAAAGTTATTATATACATTATATGTTGCACCCGAAGATAAATGCAGCACCCGATGCCCACCGGCAGTAGTAGCAGCGGTTTCTGTCGTAACACTTTTGGTGAAGTTGTTGCCGTATATATTAAAAGTACCACTTACAGCGGTTGTTCCTGCCGGATTAGTACACACACCATACGTGACAGATCCCGGAGATGCTTTTTCGTCGAAAATAAATGTATTGTTATGAATATCTCCTCCAATGGCAAGATTTATCTCCACTACTCGTCTTTGCGCTGAAATAATACTATTCTTGAGGACAAAGCCTGTAATGTGTGCCGTTGTAGATGCCGTCTGTCCGGAAAATATGCTGGTAGTCAACCTTATCCCCATTCCTGTCGTTGAGGACATACAACTGACATTATCATTGTCAACTGTTAAATTGGTGGGAAACGTTTCATTCCCTGCCGAAATAGTCAATACAATGCCAGTGAGCGCTACCGGAGAAGATCCTGTAGAAGTATTGATAATATTACAGTTTTTAATGGTTGTATTAGCACACCCACCAACTACTGAAATCACTCTGGAGCCATAATTAGCTCCTGAATTTGTAAAAGTTAAACGTCTTGTAGAACCACCTTCGGCAAATCCATCTATTGTTACGTTATTGGTAGGAATAACATTTGCAGTGTTCCATGCTACTCCCAGTCCGGTTGTGGTAAGACCAATGATAAAATGCCCTGTAGCAGAAGTGTTATCTGTCGCCTTGGTAAACGTTATCGTTCTGTCTGCATCTTGATCCGGACGAATGGTTATGCTGTAAGCGCCGGTATTAACCCCTAATCCAATGTTGGCAGGTTCTGTAATATCTGACGTAATCTCAAGAATTACATTGCCTCCCACTCCATTTGTATTTAAGGCTGCAACAGCAGCGCTTAAAGAAGAATAATTGCTCCCCGCAGCAGTTCCTACTGTATAGGTACCCGACATGGGAGTTTGTGCCATCAACAATGTTGAAACGGCAAATAAAGCAACAAAAAAGATAATTTTTTTCATAATCAAAATAATTTAAAAATAAATAACTGATATTCAATACTCACTATAAACTTACAAAGTATGCAGGTAGAGAGGCTATCTTATATCAATAGCCTCTCCTTAGCATGGGATATTATTTTACAAATACTTTCGCATTCTTTTGTGATGTTTCTGTTACTGCTTTCACAATATAGACGCCTTTTGTCCAACCGTTTGTCTCAATTTGGCAGGTGTTGAAATTAGGGTTAACATTTTTTAACAACACGCCGGCAACAGTATAAATCTTCACTTCTTTAATTGCATTTTCCGCTGTAACTTTGATGCAATCATTTCCAGTATAGATATTTATGCCTTTTTCTACTGAAATTTCTTTTGTTCCGGTAATAAAAACACCTAATTGTACTACCTGCAATTGTGATATCCAAAGAGTGCTGGGCGAATAAGCAAGGTATGCAGCCGGTGCTCCTTCAATTCTCAAAGCCGATAAATTCAGAACATCTCCTGCAGGCATGGCACCCGTACCGGTACCTAACGCTGCCCAATTGTCAAATGGATCGTTACTCATATCCCACGTCATTAACTTCCATCCAACCCAATCAACTTCAATCGGCACATTGGTCCAAAACAGACCGGTGCCTCCATTCCTTAAGGCAATCGCAAATTGAGTATGGCTACCGTCTCCAAAGAGATAGTATTGAATCACATTATTTTTTGAGAACTTGGGAGCAGTAGCCGTGTTGTGCACACGAATCCGATGGGTAGCTCCCTCCAGCCATAAATAATTCAACCGCAAACTGCCTGTATTGTTCGTTGTAGCCAACACATTTTGGTCAATGGAGGTTTTGGTTACATTAGGGTCAACTCCCAAAGTAGAACCTGAACTGGTCGGTCCCCACCAAGAGCTGCTCATTGTATTGAAATTGTCCAATACGGTAGTCAGGGTTGTAGCCCGTGGACGAGCGGTAAATGTATATTGGAAACCTCCGCTCATCTGATTGCCATTCAAATCTTCAATACCGGGAGCCAGGCTTACCGTATAGGTTGCGCCCGGAGTTAGGTCGGCGGTAAACAGGTAATGCAATACACTTTTGCCGTTCACTGTGAAATAACGTTGAATTCCGCCCACAGTTTCGCCATTATTATCCGTTACAACTATTTGATTAGGTGCAATAGACTCCTCATTCAGCGGTTTGTTGAATTCGATTCGTACAATCGGACGGGCAGATATTTCCTGATCGCCCTGAGGATCATACGAGACAATTACGGGAGGCGTCAAATCCTGTTCACCCGTAGTAAAATTCAAGAGATAATCGCCGCCCGGCGTACCATTGGCATCACCATCCAGAAAGTCGTTTGTCGCAGCATTTTTAGCAACTGTTCCATCAACTTTTAACGTGTAAGCGGTTACATAATTTAACTGCGAAATATCAATTTTCAATGTATAATCGTTTGACCATGTATAGGATAAAGTTCCGGCAGGGGCAATACTGATCGCCGATTCCACGCTGGAACGATCCATCTTCCGGCTGAAAGTCAATACTAACGGCTTATTGACAGCTACTGTAGTCAGATTGACAGGGTCAACGTTAGTTACTATGGCAGGCATCAGGTTCAACAAACTGACATCCAGAATCCCCAGTCCATCTTTTGTGGTAGCGCCAATGGTAGCGGGAATAGTTACTGTTGTGTCTTTTGACTGAAATCCAACGGCTTCTATTCTTGCATTCAAGGTAGTGCCCGGAGTAAGCCCTTCAATATAATAAAAACCATTGTGTAATTCGTCCGGCTTAGTCGAATAGTTGTGAAACAAACTTGCATAACTGTCCGTCGTGTATGTTCCCACCGTGTTTGAACCATCAGTCAGAGTAATTATAGCGCCGTTGACAGGAATTCCTGTTTCGTTATCAGTAATAAATCCTGTAGCAATGCCTGTTTGTACAGGATCGACAGGCGCTGATCCATATTGAGCCGACAGGAATTTCACCAGCGACTGATAAATTGCATATCCTTCCATACGCTTCCATTGTGCATTGAGGTTGCGTACCTGTTGAACAGGGTTGGTATGAAATCCTCCTTCACTTAATAAGGAAGCCATGTTCGATGTACGATTTACGGATAAGTACGGAGTGGTTGAAGTTGAACCGTAAAAAGTTAAATCGGCCATGTTTCCTCTGCTGGACAGACGCATAACGCTTGTTAGATTAGGATTCAAGATGTCGCCGTAAACTTTACCCCCTTCGGGCAGTTTTTCTATAACCGCACCGCCTGTGGCAAGTCTCCGCCCGCCATACATAAACAAAGTAGAGTTAGCTGATGTATTATCGCTTGCATCGCTATGGATGGAATAATAGAAATCTGCTCCCCATGCATTCGCCATATCGGTGCGTTCGGTCAACGATACTACCGTAACATCATCATTACGGCACAGCATGATATTGTCTGCCGGCATATCGGTATAAGTAACCAGATAGTCCTTGATAGCTTGAGCTACCCGCAGCACTTTTTCTGCTTCAGTGTAATTGAATAACCCCATGTTTTCCTTGGCAGAATGTCCCGGATCCAGAAACAGTTTAACACCGCTCAGTCCCGTTGCCTTGTTTTGAGCCGTAGCAGGGAATACACATGCTATCAACAACAGTGCGATAAGATATAAATTCTTTTTCATAGTGCTTCCCTCCTCATTTAATGTCCATAACATAAATAGCTCCACTGACATATTCTTCAAAGGCAATCTTAGTGCCGTCGGGCGAAACAGCCGGACTGAGAGCAATGTATTTATTCGAAGATAACAGAGTGTTCCGCGTGCCGGATGTTACATTGATGCTGATCAATTCGCCTTTGGTAACAGCCACGCCGTTGTCTGCAATCAGCATCACCACAATGTATTTACCATCTGGCGTCCATGTAGCGCGTTCACCCTTTCCGAGCGAACGAAGATCAGAGCCATCGACATTGCACACATACAAGCCTTTGCCGTTGCTTGCCTGAAATACGATTTTATCACCCTGCGGCGATAGTACCGGATTGAAAATCAGGCATCCATTGAGTGATTGCAACGCTTCGACCTGAGAAGCAACCTTTGCCGGATTGCTAATCATTTGTTGCATAAGTGAATTCGTACCGGTTACTGCCGAAGCCCTTAACTGTTTTCCGGCGCCTGCAGCAGCAGATAACTGTCGAAGATTAGTTCCATTACTGGAGACTTTCCATAATCCGTTGTTTTTCGACGAAGTAAAGGATAATGTCGTACCATCGGACGACCAGACAGGCGTCTGCAACGGTTCATTCGTTTTCGCTATTACTCTCGGTTCACTAACAGCCTTCGGCTGAGCATACAAGCCGATGCCGAAAAAGAGTAAAAGCAGCAGGGTAAGAATTTGTTTTTTCATGTTGGATAAAATTTTGATTTATAGAAAAAACAACCCTAACAGAGCCCAACACTCTGTCAGGGTTAATTTGTGTGAGAAAAATTATCGTACTACAATCTTTTGCGTAGCTGATACACCAGCATCCGACACTGTTTTAACAATATACACGCCATTTGCAAGAGCGGCAGGCAACATGTTTACATGAGAAGCCGACAACATCTGTTGTCCTGTGATGGAATAGACGGCTACAGAAGCTACCGTTTCGGACAAAATGATATTTCCACTCTGATAAGATGCCGACACTCCGCTCACTTGCTGCTGCTGAATCCCGGTAGTGGTTACGGTAAGATCATACCGTGCAAAACCGTTATTATTTGAAAATACATAAATTTCAGCCACATTCCCATTTACATGCACTAAAGGCAAAACAACTCTTGAATTAGTGTTAGTGCTACCCATTCCGGCTGTAGGAAAAGTATATAGGTGGGACATTCCTGCAAACCCTTTGGGATATTCTGCAGTAGCCGGTCCAAATTCATTCAAGACAAAACTGCTCATTTGTATTGGAGAATATGCAACAGCATCAGTGGTTGAAAATATAAAAAAGTTACGTCCTCCTACTGTAAATTCGGCACACCCATTGGGATTGCTCGCAGCCGGTCTCAGATCACTAACACCGGCAGGGTCAAAGCCGTCATAAAGAGATACAGACATGCCATCGCTCCCCACTTTATAGAGAGTAGGATAGGTACTCGCTCCGTCCACATAGAAAAACTGGTTATCTATCGGCAATATGAAGGGAGCTGTGCCAAAATCTACGCTGGTTGAAGGATCATATCCGCTCACTGTATAGATGTGAAAATTAGGATCAAAATCAGAACCGTCAGGAAGAAGCGGGCCGGCAGGAGCCACACCGTTTACAATATCCCAACGCCAGATTCTTTCGCTTGTGCCAGCAGCGGGAGGTCCGCTTACTGCAGCGATAATGTAACCGTTTGTTGCCAAATCTCCATATACGCTGAGATAATCAATCCGTCCTCCATCCAAGCCTGTTTCAGGTGTATTTATTGTAAAATCCAATACTTTCACAGGAGTAGCGTCTTCGTTGTCCATACGATAAACCAATAACCTGCCGGTTCCAAGATCCAATGTCATATTTGAAATAACAAGATGCCCTGCCGCATCGGTTCGGATGCAATTAAGAGGATAACCAACGCCTGAAAATAAATTCGGATCAAGATCTACTCTTTTGATAAAACTGCCATCTGTAGCGCTATACACGTAAATAGCGATAACACTACCATTAGCAAGTCTGAAAGGAACATACAATTTTCCATTCGCATAGGTCATTCCACGAGAAAGATCACCTGTGCCATTAGCGCCTGCAGGATCTGTAATATAAGTAGGCAAGCTGCCTACTTGTCGACTCTGACTCCACACAGATGTTAACGTGGTGTTACTTATTGGAGTATATGTGGCTGGATCGATTGCAGCATATACTTCAAGCGCGCCAAAAAGAGCAATAGCTCCGAGTAAAATTTTTTTCATAACTGTAACATTTT
>JGI20166J26741_11477362_pt1 | contig 13080 bp, 16 predicted proteins | sample TergutCu122P5_FD_26741 | JGI IMG/M metagenome (IMG submission 26741)
GGCCAGAGCTACGGCCACCTGTACCGCGCTATAGGCGTCGTTGCATTGCCCGATGTCAAGAATGCGCGGGAAAGGCCCGATTTGGCCGATGTCCAGGTCGTTGAAGCGGAATTTGCCGCAAGCCAGGGTCAACACTATGGTATCAGCCGGGGTTTGCTTAACGAAATCAGTGTAATAGCTGCGCCCCGGCTGGGCGCCGTCGCATCCGCCCACGAGGAAGAAATGCTTGATGGCGCCCGCTTTTACCGCGTCAATAATCGTTCCGGCGTTGTCAAGGATCGCTTGCCGGCCGAAGCCGGTCATGGTGCTCGTGCCGCCGTTAAGGCCGGTAAACTGCTGATCTTCCGCAAAACCACCCAGGGCGATGGCATGGTCGATCAATGCGGTAAAATCCTTGTGCCCGTTGGCGTCAGCCTCAATGTGTTTGGCTTCGGGATACTGCACCACCGAAGTGGTATAAACACGGTTGGCATAAGCGTCTCTGGGCGGCATAATGCAGTTGGTTGTCCACAAAATCGGCGCCGGCAGATCTTTAAACTCGCTTTGCTGATTCTGCCAGGCCGTGCCATAGTGCCCTTTAAACTGCGGATGCTTTTTCAACTCGGGGTAGGCGTGAGCAGGCAGCATTTCGCCGTGGGTGTACACATCTACGCCTTTGCCGTCGGTTTGCTCCAGCAGCATCTGCAAGTCGTGCAGGTCATGGCCGGTTACGACGATAAACGGGCCTTTTTCAACCTTAAAGGATACGGATGTCGGCACGGGATGCCCATAAGTCTCCGTATTGGCTTCATCCAGCAAAGCCATGCATTTCAGATTGACGCCGCCAAATTCCATTAACAGGCCCAGCCATTCCTCCACTGTGTGCGAGTCGGCTAAAGCGGCCATGCCTTTGACAAACCAGTGGTCCACTTCCGGGCTGCGCTTGCCTAAAACCCGGGCGTGGTGGGCGTAAGCCGCCATGCCCCGCAGTCCGAACAGTAGGGTGGAGCGCAGCGAGATAACGTCCTTATCCCCATGAAACAAATCTTCCGGCCGGATGACCTCGCCGCCGCCAAGCTTCTCCCGCTCCGCCTTGACTTTGCCGGCCAGAGCCGCCACTTTCGCGGTATCAAAGTTAACATTGGTGATGGTGGTAAACAAGCCGTCCTCAATCAGATCAATTGCTTGCACGCTGTCCGCGTTTTTGCCGCGCATGGCCTGGGCCAGAGCAATCATCTCGCAGGTTAAAACATCCTGCTCATGGGCGGTATCCGGTTTTTTCCCGCAAACGCCGGCCACCGTACAGCCGGTCCCTTTGGCAGTTTGCTGGCACTGAAAACAGAACATTTTTTCATCACTCATAATTTTGTCCTCCTTATTTTCATTGTCCGTAGTTTTTCCCCTGAACAGGGTTTTAATGGCTTTAAACATCACTAAATCCTCCCCTGGTTTTCACCGCGATCCACCGCGAGCAATTGAAGTCTGAAGGTGAAATCTGTGCCGTACTGTTACTCCAGGGTTTTGCCGTCAACGGAAATTGTCGCTACTTGCCAGGGAATCATTTTGCCGCTGTTTAGCAGCGCGGTTTTTACCGCCTCTTCAATACCGCCGCAGCAAGGAACCTCCATGCGGACGACAGTCACCGACTTAATATTGTTGTTTTTGATTATGGCGCTTAACTTTTCGCTGTAATCCTCGTTGTCCAGCTTGGGGCAGCCGATGACGGTGACTTTGTTGCGCATGTAATCGTGGTGAAAGTTGCCGTAAGCGTAAGCGGCGCAGTCGGCGGATACCAGCAGGTTGGCGTTGTTAAAGAAAGGCGCGTCCACCGGAGTCAGTTTAATTTGTACCGGCCACTGATTTAACTGTGATTGATTTGACGGCGCCGGGACGTCGGTTGCCGGAACCGCAGCCGGCGTTGCCGCTTCTTCCCGCTGAATAGCCCTCACGCTGCTCCCCGGACAGCCGCAGGCCAGGTTTTCCGGTTCTTGATGGGCCATAACGCTGCTTCCCTGACAGCCGCAGGCCAGGTTTTCCGGTTCTTGATGGGCCATATTTTTCTTCACCTCCGTTTCGTTGAATGCAAGAGCCTCTCTTTCTTCAAATGAAATGGCGTCGGTGGGACAAGCGGGCAAACAGTTGCCCAGCCCGTCACAGTAATCATCCCGCAGCAGTTCCGCTTTGCCGGCAACCAGGCCAATAGCGCCTTCCTGACAGGCATCTATGCACAGCCCGCAGCCGTTACACTTTTCTTTATCAATTTTAATGATCTGCCTGATCATGATGGAACCCTCCCTTGACTTTCTGTTATGAGTATACTAAACTCTAAATGATAAATATGTGGTTATAACCACGAAATCGAAGAAAGTTTGTGGCCCATGGAAAAATATTTTGCGGTGCTAAAACAGGTTGAACTGTTCAAGGCCATTGCGCCCGCCGATTTGGAAGCCATGCTCAAATGCCTGGACCCGGAGATAAAGACCGTCGTTAAAAACGAGGCGGTCCTGCTGACGGGCGACAAGCCCCGGTTCGTGGGGATCGTGCTTGCCGGCCAGTTCCATATTATCCGGGACGACTATGACGGGAACAGCTCGCTGATTGCGGTCGCTTCCCCCGGTGAAATTTTTGCGGAAGCCCTTTGCTGCGCCGGGGTAAAAGAGAGTCCGATCACGGTGATCGCCAGCGACAAAGCTGCGGTTATATTGCTCAAATTTGATCGTATTTTGCATACTTGCTCGCAGGCATGCGCCTTTCACCAAAAGTTGATTGAAAATATGCTGAACATTGTCGCCAATAAAAATTTGTTCCTGCAAAGCCGCATGGAGATCATGATGATCAGATCAATCCGGGCTAAGGTGCTGCGTTATTTGGAAGCCTTTGTACCCAAACAGGGGCGGCGCATCGTTATTCCCCTGAACCGGGAGGAACTGGCTAATTATCTTTCTGTGGAGCGCAGCGCCTTGTCCCATGAGCTGGCAAAAATGAAAAGAGACGGTTTAATCGACTATAAAAAGAATACCTTTGTCTTAAAATAGAATAAAATTGATCTTTTCCTTGCCAGGAGCGGTGTTAAGGTGTATAATATTTGTGCGGCACAGCTTAGTTTGATTGACTTTAAGCATGTGAATAGAAAGTAAAAAGAAAACCGCGTAATAGCGGCTTTTTTGAGTCTGGAGAGATGGCCGAGTAGGTCGAAGGCGGTCGCCTGCTAAGCGATTATACGGGCTAAAACTCGTATCAAGGGTTCGAATCCCTTTCTCTCCGCCAAACGTCCCATATCCGAACCTTACGCCAACACATCTGTGGGCGGGGATTCGGCTATGGGAATATTTTTTTTGCCATAGCCATTACCCCCACCGGCAAGTGCTTGCTTGGATCAAGCCCCAATAATGCGGCAACTTCATTAGAATCAAGAGAAACCAAAAAACGCGTTTGGATATTAAGTTCGTCGGCCAACAAATATTGATGCTCGCTCATTGCTCCTACTGCGTGCCAGGCCCAGTTCATGTTGCCTTTCGGCACATTATCTTTGTCGATGACATAGATCCAAACAGCAGACGCATTTTGGCCTTCGTTCACCTGGTCGAGGATATTGATGTCGGTGACCTTTTCAAAATCATTAGTCCGCCAAGAAAACTTGCGCACCCCGCTTGGCTGGGCGAGATATAATGATACATAAGGCTCTGTTCCAAAGGCTAACGGAATGACAAAGCCTGTGCCGTCGCGATTTTTTCCCGTAGCCGCCCACCCCAACAGCTGTAAAGCGTCCTCGCTTATTGCTTTCCCGGTGAAGTTTGCGGGCTCTGTTGAATTACGCCGCTCAAATGATTGTATCAATGTTGAATCATCATGCAATTCGTTGCTGCCGAGTTTTTTGAGCGCTCCCGGTGCTAACCGCGGAGTACTTGTCAAGTGGAGGAAAATAGCCGTACCCCAACCTCCCGCCGCTAACAGGATGCTGATGACCAAAAGAATCGGAAGGATTGTTCTTTTCCCGCCTGCTTTTTCTTTAGTTTCCATAAGTGCCCCCCATTATTGATTTTGATAACAATTGAAACCAGTGTGGTATAAATTTTTTACTTTTTATTATCGGAGTTTAACAGGGGAAATATCCTGTCTGCCGTTAAGAAATTGTTCAATGAGAAAGGAATAGCTACGGATTAAGTAAAACAACTGAAGTCTGTGGGCGGGGATTCGGCTATGGGAATATTTTTTTGCCCGTTGTATAAACATCATTAGAAGAAAATTGGCGCAAAATGTATTAAAAATATATGAAACGACAAAAAATCAATGAGCAGCAACAAGAAATGTTTTCTATTGACGTTGTATATGCTTTGCAATATAATTCTAGGCAAGGAGTTGAAGTGGCATGAAAACCTCGAACTATAATATCCGTATAGATCCGGTTATTAAAACAAAAGCCGAGAAGACGTTTGCCGCATTTGGGCTTAATCTGAGCGAAGCTATCAATGTATTTTTGCACAAAGCTATCATGGAGCATGGTTTTCCTTTCGATGTGCGCGAACCAAAACCCAATGTAGAACTGCGTATGGCCATGGAGGAAACTGAACAAATATTAAAAGAGTATACTGAAGGAATGCGTAAACCGAAGCCATTTACCAATGCACATGACATGATACAGGAAATCCTTTCTGAGGAAGATGAAGTTTGATGTATGCAGTTGACCGCTCGGTTAAATCTTTTCGCCGTAGCGTCCGTTTGGTAGCGAAGCGTGGGTATGACATGGCTAAGTTAGAACAAACGATTATGTTGCTGGCGAGCGGTGGCCTATTACCGCCCATTTATCGTGACCATCCACTCAGAGGAAATTATCAAGGTTACCGCGAGTGCCATGTCGGAGGTGTAGGTGACTGGGTGCTGATTTACAAGAAACTTGACGATAAGCTTATCCTTGTTTTGACCGCGACGGGTACGCATATGGATTTGTTTGAGTAGATATGTCTATTATGCATTGTCTGGGTGCGGTTTGGGCGTAAATTCCCAAAGTAAGTTCCACAGCAGTATAGATGTTGATTTTACTATGAAAAATCGGTGGAATCTAATATAGGTTTGGGCGGTTTACGGTTTGGCCGGCTATTGACTTAGACTGCGCCCTTTGTTAAAATAGTACTTACGATTCAGCGAATAAAAGTTTAAGTGCCTGTGGCTCAATTGGATAGAGCATCTGACTACGGATCAGAAGGTTGGGGGTTCGAGTCCCTCCAGGCACGCCAGTAAGTTTTGCAGCGACAGCAGCTCGAAAAGCCGGTTGCGTCGCTGTTGTGTATTTCAAAAGCATACGGGCGCCCGTAGCTCAGAGGATAGAGCAGCGGTTTCCTAAACCGCGTGTCGGAGGTTCGAGTCCTTTCGGGCGCACCAAATATACATAATCCGGATCAATCATGGCAGGGGCAGGTGGTTCCAGTTCATGAGCGGTGCGGATTTTTGCTATCTATGTTTTGTATATTATATTTTATATATTTTGGCTGGATTTCCCGCTGGCGACATTAGAGCCGAAACGAGAATATTGGTATCAAGAACAACGCGGAGCGATTTCATGAACTCACTCCGCGTACTTTCCTTGTTGCACGCGTTTTGGCGATTTCAGCGTTGATTTCTTCCAGTGTCAGTTTATCGGTGCCGTTTTGCACTGAGTTTTGCCATATCCGTTCGGAGGCTGCCATTGCCTCAGCCATTAGGCTACCCTTAGGATCATTTTCCGGATAGAGAGCGATTTCAAAGGGGATTTTTTTCTGCCTGACTGCCTGACGCACAAAAATGGTAATTGCTGTGGTCAGATTCATTCCTAGCGAACTAAAAACCTGATCGGCCTCTTCTTTTAGACGGCGATCAATTCGGATGCTCAGATTTGTTGTTTCAGACATTATCATCACTCCAATCAATCATATCATATTGCAATATTAGTGCTATGTCAATTTATTGCACGAAAATGCTTGTGCATTTGAAATGTTTCTTGGTTGCTTTTCACGCGTTACTGTTTGGCATCATCCGGCACAAAACCATAAACCGTGCGCTCATGCTCTCCGAGAAATCGCTTACGGTTAACGGTTTTGCGTACCGTTTTCACTTTGAGGATCAGCAAACACTGCATAGTTTCGAACCTCGAACTCCGAACTTCGAACCTCGAGTAAACCGTGCGCATCGCGTCTGCCGCGTTCCGCCAAAAACCCTTTGCCGGAACGTGTGTTCTGTGATATGATAAAAGCAGACAGGAGTTGGCGTCAATGGATACCTTTCGCAGGTTGGAAATATTAGCGGGCGCGGCCAAGTATGACGTGGCCTGCACCTCCAGCGGAGTAGACAAAAAAGCGCCCCCCGGCGGCATGGGCAGCGCGGTGGCCTGCGGCATCTGCCACAGCTTTGCCGGGGACGGGCGCTGTATCTCGCTGTTGAAAGTGCTGCTGAGCAATGCCTGCGTCTATGACTGCCAATATTGCGTGAACCGCCGTTCCAACGATTTGCCCCGGGCCAGCTTTACGCCCCGTGAATTGGTGGACCTGACCCTCAATTTTTACCGCCGCAACTATATTGAAGGGCTTTTCCTGAGTTCGGCGGTGCTGAGGAATCCCGACTACACCTGTGAACAAATGCTGGAGGTGCTGCGTCTGCTGCGCCAGGAGCATCGTTTCGGCGGCTATATCCACACCAAGATTATCCCCGGCGCGGACAGCCGGTTGGTGGCCCGGATTGGCGCCCTGGCGGATCGGGTCAGCGTGAATATTGAGTTGCCTTCCCAAAACAGCTTACGGCTGCTGGCGCCGGACAAGTCAAAGACCGCTATTTTGACGCCCATGGGCGATATTTACCGGCACATCCAGGAAAGCGCCGCGGACCGGAAACGGTCCGCCCGTGCGCCCAGGTTCGCCCCCGCCGGTCAGAGCACCCAGATGATTATCGGCGCCACGCCGGAGACAGATTGGCAGATTCTAAATTTAACGGAAAGCCTGTATAAAACATATAAATTGAAGCGGGTCTTCTTTTCCGCCTATGTGCCGGTGAACCAAAGCACCCTGCTGCCCGCCCTTAACGCCAAGCCCCCGCTTTTGCGGGAGCACCGCCTTTATCAGGCGGACTGGCTGCTGCGGTTCTACGGTTTCACCGCCCGCGAGCTGCTGGATGATCAACACCAGAGCTTCAACCCCTATGTGGATCCCAAATGCAACTGGGCCCTCAATCATCGGGAATTTTTCCCGGTGGAGGTAAACAGCGCGCCTTATGAGCATTTGCTGCGGGTACCCGGCGTCGGCGTCACCGGCGCCAAGCGGATTGTAACCACCCGCCGGGCCGGCGCCCTCACTTATGAGACGCTGAAAAAACTGGGCGTGGTGCTGAAGCGGGCCCGCTATTTCATCACCTGCGGCGGCAAAACGATGGCGGGCCTGAAAAACGATCAGGACGCGGTATTGCGCTCATTAATGTCGGAAAAAGCCTTCCGCCAGTACCGCGAGCATTTCCAGCCGGAGCCGCCAGTGCGGCAGCCGCGCCTGTTTGAGGAGCTCTTATCCGGCGGGGAGGAGGGGCCAAAATGCTTGACCGGCCCGAGCTGATTTATCTTTACGACGGTACTTTTGCCGGGCTGCTGTGCTGCGTTTTTGAGAGCTACGCCCAAAAGGAAATCCCGGCGGATATCTTACCCCTGGACAGTGCCCGGACGACCCTGTGGCCGGGGAAAGAAATCGTCACCGACCAACCAAAGGCCGACCGGGTGCTGGTCTCGATCCCCCCCCAGATGGGCCATGAAGCCCTGGATTTTTTGCGCCACGCCTTTTTAACCTGCCTGCCGCAGAAAGAGCGGTACATGCTGCTGTTTTTGCGCCTGGGCTACCGGCACGGCCCAAGGGTGATGCATATGCTGGCCAGCGACGTGGTGCACACACTGGATAAAAGCGTCCGGCATTTGCGGCGGGAGAGCCACTTGCTGAAAGGATTTCTGCGCTTCAGCGTGTTTAACCAAGTCCTGGTGGGGGAGATAGAGCCGAAAAATCACGTGCTTCCTTTGCTGGCGGATCATTTTCGCCGCCGCTATCCCGAGGAATACTTTTTGATTTTTGACCGCACCCATGGGGAGGCGCTGGTCTACCGTCCTTACCAGTCCGCCATCATTGCCCTGGATGAATTTGTGCTGCCCGAGCCGGATGAACGGGAGCTGTTTTTTCGTGATTTGTGGCGCCATTTCTACGATGCCATTGAAATAACGGACCGGCATAATCCCCGCTGCCGGATGAGCCAGATGCCCAAGCGCTACTGGACATACATGACCGAGTTTGACCGATCGCCAAAGCGCCTGGGTGAAAACAAATTAAATATTGAGCGGCAAAAACTAAAATAATTGCGCAAGGGATGTCAAGTTGCCATAGCTAGAGGTATAATGAGAATAGAACAGTAAATCAGTACGTGACATAAGGAGTGAGCATTTTGTATAGGGAGATTCTGCCCAACCTGTACCTGATTGAGATTCCTCTGCCCAAAACCCCTTTGAAAGTCCTTAACTCCTACCTGCTCAAGGGGCCGGAAAGAAATTTACTCATCGATACAGGTCTGAACCTGCGGGAATGCGCCGAGACCATGGATTCAGCCTTGCGGCAGCTGGATGTGCGGCTGGACCAAACCGATTTATTTATTACCCATATGCATGCCGATCACTCGGGATTAGTGGCTCATTTGGCTCATAGTACTTCCAAAATATATTGCAGCCAACCGGACGCCGAGATTATCTTTAACGATATTCTTTCCGAGCAAGGCTGGGAAAAAGTTTTTGTCGGGGCTCTGGACCACGGTTTCCCTGCGGAGGAATTGGCGCTGATACCGGAAAGCCATCCGGGCTATCAATATGCGCCGCCCAAAGAAGTAAAATTTACCGAAGTCCGGGACGGGGACCCGGTGAGCAACGGGGACTACCACTTTGTCTGCATGGCCACCCCCGGCCACACCAGGGGCCACATGTGCCTGTACGAAGCGGATAAAAAACTGCTGATTTCCGGGGATCACATTCTTGATGACATAACGCCCAATATTTCCTCGTTTGATCTGGAGGGCTGGGATCCTTTGGGCGAATATCTGGCCCATCTGGACCAAGTCTACCGGATGGATGTGGAACTGACGCTGCCGGGGCACCGGCGCTTGATCCACGACGTGCGCAAACGGATTGACCAGCTTAAGCAGCACCACCAGGAGAGAATCGATGAAATTATGACCGTAGTGCGGCGAGGCAGCGCCGCCAACGCTTATCAAATAGCCTCCCAGGTAAAATGGGATATTAACTGCAAGTCCTGGGACGACTTCCCGCTCGCCCAAAAGTGGTTTGCCACCGGTGAAGTGGTCGCGCACCTGCGTTATGTGCAGGGCCAGCAAGGTTAAATTCGAAATCTCGGTTTATTGCCACGGGGCCAGGTTCTATGGTATAATTTTTACGCTGTTCCATAAGGTTGCTCAAGGTTTTGGTCAAAGGAGTCGTACCGGTGCCGGATCACCAATACTATATGCTGGAAGCCCTGGCGGAGGCGCAAAAGGCCTATGAGCTGGGGGAAGTGCCCATTGGCGCGGTGGTGGTGCTGGAGGGCGGGATCATTGGCCGGGGCCACAACCTGCGGGAAAAACTGCGGGACAGTACGGCCCACGCCGAAATAATGGCCCTGCGGGAGGCCGCCCGGACGATTAACGACTGGCGGCTGGCGGACAGCATTCTGTATGCCACGGTTGAGCCTTGCCCCATGTGCGCCGGCGCCTTGATCCAGTTCCGGGTGAAAACCCTGGTCTATGGCGCGGCCGATCCTAAAGCCGGCGCGGTGGATTCCGTCATGGACGTACTGCGGGAACCGCGGTTTAACCACCAGGTGGGCGTGTTGTCGGGAGTGCTGGCGGAAGAATGCGCCGCGATTATCAAGCGGTTCTTCCGAGAACTGCGGGAGCGGGAAAAGGAGAAGTAGAAAGAACAGTAAGTTAGCAGGTAAGGAAGCATTTTAAGGAAACAATATCCACGGAGGAGTATCGAAGTGGTTATAACGGGCCTGACTCGAAATCAGGTGTACCTTGACGGGTACCGTGGGTTCGAATCCCACCTCCTCCGCCATGAACCCTCGAAACTCCATACTAGGAGTTTCGAGGGTTCGCCATTTTTTTGGTGATTGTCTCATATTCGTTTGTGGTAACATTCTTATTGGTGTTTGGAGGTGAAATTTATGCGCACATATAATACAAATGCCACACTCCGCGAGCTTTCCGTACTATGCCATGATGTTGACGAACCCATCATCGTTCAAGACAACGGAAAGGACGATCTTGCCGTGATGAGTATCGCGGAATACAAGAGGCTTATCCAGAAAGCTGCTGCTGTTCCGTGGTATCTTCGTCCTGCCGAGCCGGGCGAGCCAGCCCATTCCGTCGAGGAAGTTTATACCCTATTCGACCAGAGCGAGGCTGATATTGCCGCAGGGCGGGTGTATCCCGCTGATGAAGTCATGCGCGGGCTTCGGGAGGCGATCAAAGGTGGAAGAGTTTAAAGTAGCCATATCAATGGCAATGAATAGCCTTGCCACTATGCCCTTCCGCTACCCGCTTGTTCATAACGAACGGCTGGCGGCGAAGGGTATCCGTTTTTTACCATGCAATAATTACCTGATTTTTTTTAATGTAGAGGAAACGAAAAAGATTGTACATATTCAGCACATATTCCACGCCAGCCGAAACTGGGTGGAACTGCTACTCTAAGCTGCCGGCAGGGCGATCCCGCCTCACTTTAAGCATTAAGCCAATGGAAAAAACAATAATGATATATTGTGTGTATACAAACGATAATTCTGGTGTTTGACGATTGCCGTACCGCCTTTATAGGAGCGGTTAAGGGCTTTGATGCATATAAACCGCACAATATAGACGAAAATTGGAGGTGTGCCAGCATGGTTTCCATAACAAGTAACGAGTTCTTAACAAACAGAGCCTGGCATAGAGCAGTTGTCGGCGGTGAGAATGTTATCCTGCGGCACACATCCGCGCTGGAGCATTTAGAACTTTTCTTTGGGTATATGAATGAAAAAACAATTGATGTATACGCCATAACGCCGGGGCCGTTTGAAAACGTCAATTACCATATCGTCGAGACTTTCGACGGCATTGAAACCGTCCGCATCGGCAATATGCTTTGCACTTCCGCAAGTCAGACTTTTAATGATATGCTTGCCGATTTTGACAACATAGACGAACAATCTTTGATTGAAGGCTTGGCGGGGTATTATTATTCACACGGCGAAAGTTTTGATGAACTTGATATAAAGCCTGAAAATATGACGCGTTTTAATTCAATTAAGGATTGGGCCATTGAATACTATAGCGGAGGCTAATATGACCGACAAAGAAAAAACCATGTATCAAATATTGGGTGCAGTTTGCCAAGGATACTTTAAGCGATGCCGAATGTGCAGAGCTAAAACAAATCTCCGCCAAGCCAGCCTTAGCAGGCTTTTTAATATAGAGAACAGTCAGCAATCTTGTTACTGGTCACACGTTACTGCTTTCGCATCAAGCCGGCCCGTAAAGTTATTAACCGTGTGCTCATACTCTTCGAGAAATCGCTTACGGTTAATAACTTTACGGGCCTGGGCTACGGGGTACTAACAAACACAGGGTCTGACCAGTAACGCAATCTTTTGTGCACTCATAGTGGAAGAGTATTTGTCGTTGCATTGTAATGCTATATGCGTTACAATGTTGAAGAGGAGCTGGTGATATGGAAAAGACCGCTACACTAAATATCAGAATCAATCCGGAAGTAAAGAAATCTGCTGAAATAATATTATCCCGGTTAGGAGTGCCAATGGCAACTGCGATTGATATGTTTTTAAAACAGGTTACGCTAACAGGCGGGATTCCTTTTGCTGTCACCCTGCCAAAGGCGCCTGACAGTATCAATATGGACTTGATGAGCCCAGCACAGATTCGGGATAAGCTGAATGAAGAATTGTCCGACATTGATAACAGAAGGGTACGCCCGGCAAGAGAAGCTTTCGCGCAGTTTAGAGAAGGGCGTTCAGATGAGGGATTATGAAGTCTTGATTTCGGATAAAACGAATGAAGACATGGAAGGTATTTAGTGGAAATTGGTGAGCGGGAAGGTAGTGAATGATATGGGTATGTTGGTATTGCTCGGTGTGGAAATTATCATTGGGATTGCCATCGGGCTTATTCTAACCGCCATCGGTTTGTTTTTAGGAAACATTAGTTTATTTGAGAGCATTGCTACCGGCGTTATTATCGGCGTGGTGGCGCACAAAACCATGGGCGTCCATCCGGTCATCGCGATTGGGCTCGGAATAGTCGCTATTGTCATTCTCTATTACCTGCAGACTAAGTCAATTGGTTTCTGGATTGTCGGCGGGCTATATTCCCTCATGTGGGGCTTTATCGTAGGCTTGGTGGTATACAGTGCGACGGGAGAGAATATGCTGTGGACATATATTGCGTGGGCAATTGGCGCGCTGGTGTTCCTGGGGCTGCACCTGGTTGCCCGGAGCAGGCAGGAAGCGTAGGGGTTAATCAAATGACTTTTCTGATCTCATCCAAAGCCGCTATGTTGCTATTAAAGGTTTTTCTGCGTCCAATATTTGGAGAAGGAAACAATTTTACGAAACATATTTTGCCAATGAAAAACTCGCAACGCTGTTGCGAGAATTGTCGTGGTCATATAACATACAGATAATGCCATGTAAAACTGATAAAGAACGCGAGTTTTATCTCACCCTGTATGTTAAGAACCGCTACACTTGCCCGAAATCCTCTGTGGTGGAAAACTTGTGGTGGAATTCCACCACAAGCATTAAGTCTTTGTGTAACAAATTTTAACAGTTAATCTTTCCGTGGTGGAAAAATGGTGGAATAGCTCCTCTATGCATATCAGGTTTGTTTCTTCAGCAGTGAAATCCATTTTTTACACCTCTAATCCTTTGGGTTTAAGCGCGGCTGTTTTATAATTTTCATATTTTCCTGTATAATTGTAGAACTGCACAATAGATGCAGGGTTAAAAATCAGAATAAAAGAGAGTGCAATTGCAAGAGAAGTCACAATAAAAGCAGGTGTTGCCCGAAAAA
>JGI20166J26741_11477473_pt1 | contig 13079 bp, 6 predicted proteins | sample TergutCu122P5_FD_26741 | JGI IMG/M metagenome (IMG submission 26741)
TGACTACATTGAAGGACAGTAAAACTTCGAAACATGTACCTATTTTGTATCAGTTGTAAATAAATAGTTGCCACTATTAAAGTTCCAACCCTCGTATTAACTCATAAATGTTTGTTTTCTTTAGAGTAGTTTTCATAGCTTCAGTCAGTGTGGAGGTTTTAGCAAAGGACATAATATTTTGGTATAGCGTGTGCAGATCTTACCAACCTTCCTCTTCAACTCTGCACCTACAAGCAGCAAGCAATCTGACCGCTGCAGTACTGTCCGTAACAACTGTAACATCGCCCTCACAGTCCGACCTACATGCCAACTGAAACAGTAAGATTTGTTTGTAACCTTCACCCGTCTCTTAACTACTGCACGTTGCTAGCGTCCACAGGCAGTATTGTATTGGCACACAGGTCACAATAAAAATATTCTAACCCAATACCCAAGAATGACCTCCGCTTTCGAATTTCTGTTACTTGAACGAGTCAAGTAGGCCTATATCAGTAAGTATAATGACTAGATTAGTGACTGCGCGACCGTGAAATCGGACTTCGATTTGAGGCTGGTGCTTGGACCCAAATAGCCTTCTATCCAATGGAAAATTGCAACTGTTTGACGGTGGTAACGCGGCCGGAACGTAAAGCAGCTTATCCATCTCCTTCTAGTGTCTAGGCTAAGAATGACTGGAGCTCTCCCCGTAAGCCTCCATATGGTGATGCTGAATTAAGCGAAGGGGCAAATTTATTTCTTATGTTTGAAGTACTGATGTTGTATGCGTGTAATTCACATGTGTGTCATGATAACGTGAAGTCTGTTAGGTTGGCAACCCAGAATGCATGGTTGCATGCCTTCGCAGTCCGTAACTGCCACGTACCTTACTTCTTTATCACTGCAGTTTTGGTGATTTGATTTCTTAAAAAACTCTGTGCAGGTCTTAAATCAGTCAGATTCGTAAAATTACGTGAAAATAAATAAATATTAGTTAAAAGTCATCAACAAATAAACATGAAGGTGAATGAGAAGGGACTGTCGCCGCACTAGCAATAGTCGTTTAGTTCGGCAGGCGGTAACTGTGCACAGCAGGGAAACACGTCACGTCAAGAGAACCGTAGCATTGAAGGTCAATGAGGTGTATAGAATCGCAAAAAGACACACTTACAAAACATGTTTACTTCAACTGAATGACCTTTCCCACAATTATTACATAATTTGAAGTGCCAATTAGAAATGGTTATTGAAATTCTTTAATCGATAAGAAAAACGAAAGATTCATTTTTAAGCGTAAATTTGGAACGCCTGTGGAAGTAATAAAACATATAATAAGGTAGCAATATCAGGGGCTTCCTTTTTAATTGAGTAAAATTAGAAACTTCTCTATTCTGGACACAAATCGCAAAGTGTCTTTGAGTTATTTATAATGCGTCATGGTCAGGAGCTCTTTAAGGTCGAAAGATTCATTAAAAATTGACATTCCAATTGGACTTCGGCTTTTACTAGACAAAATACGGTCTATGAATTGTGTTTCGGAGAATTTCTCTGTCTCTATCAACGGGTAGAAAAGGAGAGAAGAAGCCTTATTGGCCCTCCTAAACAAAGAATATCTTCGTCAGTAGAAAGTATAGAAGCCATTCAAACAGATGTGTGTGTGTGTGTGTGTGAACTACCATCGATTTTGAATGGACTTTTACGAAGGACAGATTCGAGGTCCCGCCAGAACAGGAACTTCAAGACCGCCAGATAATAAATTGAAACATGGAACCGGTAAATGGTCATGAGCCCAATGGGGTCGACAACAAGACGGATTCTTTGGCTATCAATCGTATATCAAATCTGGCTGAATGATGAGTAGAAGGAAAGTGGTCCATCTTAAATCATCTTTAAAGAGTTTTGAAGAAGGTATATTGAAATTAGGATTACCCAGTTTCTGGAATTTTCCATCCTTTCGAATTTCAAAAATAACACGTTCCGAAAAGGGATGTCCCCAAGCTCAAGTGGAAGAGTGGGGCGGCAGTAGGAACAAGTATTCTCAGTACCTTCCGCTGAACACGCTTGTTACGTGTACAATGTGTACCTTCACAGTCTTGTTCAAATAGCCTTTGTTCCATTAGTTTGCATGGTTTTGAACCAAAGAACAGAAAACCGTAATCGATATGACCCTAACTTTCAGTTCTTTGGGAGCCACCTAGCTCAGTCCGTACAGCGACTAGGCTGCGAACTGGATACTCATGTAAACATGGTTCCTTTTGTGGCAGGTGCTGTACGTACGATTGTGTCCAGATGGGTTCTGAGGCTCACCCAGCCCAATTTCAAATGTTATCGAGGGCTCTTTTCCCATGAATAAATCGGTCTGTGTGTGTACAGCTGACCAGTCATCTTCCTATTGTCGAGATTAAGAATGTGGATCTACACCTCCTCTGCTCCATACACCTTCGTACCGTACACAAACACAACTTCAAATTATTCTTAGTTCTTTAGAGAAATCCGGGATTTCAGACTAGTATATTAGAGATATAAAACCAGGAGTTCAGCATAAGAAAACATCATCGGTTTGCTTTACCGTTTTATTCGTTTTGCAATACTGGCGGACTAGACATTTCACTGTAGTCATGTTTTGTTGGACCTGAGCTATCGCTTTATAAAGATAGACAATGTACCTGTAACTTATGCAGGACTTCAGGATTCCGCCTCGAAGTAGATGAGAACTGCGCTCTTCTGGGTTATTACTCAGCAATAGTAGTAATTCCTTACCGAAGGTTCGGTACAACTATCGGTCCCATCGTCCAAGAATAGTGAATTCTTGAACCTTGAAGATGGGACCGATAGGTTGTCCCAAACCTTCGGTAAGGAATTACTACTATTCGCTGGGTAATAATCCAGAAGAGCGTAGTTCTCTTACTTGTAACGTATATTGTGTCGAGTTCGCGTAATATTTTTACCTCTTCGACTATCCTAATAGGTTGGTTGCATTTAACTCGAAAAGAACCTCTTTATGGCGACGTAACATCGTAGGTAAAAAAAAAAGGTCTTCTTGTAGAATGCCAGATTTTAACCAAATCTAGACCTTCCAGGTAGGTGTTCATAGAAGTCCCAATATCATTTTCACAGAAATACCTTCGCTGGGAGCTGCACTGATTGATACATGCGGAAAAACGGAGAGACGGACAGTAGTACTAAGTGATTCCAGTTCACTCGAAGAGAGAGCTTTTATGGAGATTAAAGGTCGCCAGCAAAAAGAAAACATTAAGTTTCCGATTTGAATCAAATTTGGACTTTCTCGATGAATTTCTATAAAAGTCTCCAGTATCAAAAGTCAGTGAAATCCCTCCAGTGGAAGCGGTCCTGATATACGAGTATGTGGACAAACTGACGGTCGGCATGATGAAGCTAATAGGCGATTTTCACGAGTATGAGAACGTGCCTAAAACCACTGTTTGTTGTGAAATTCGAAGTCTTCATAGCAATCGGTATGAGAAAACTTTCTTTTGCGACGTAACGATGTGCAATCTGCTAAAAATATATCGACGTGTAGTATTTTGATGCTGGAAGCAGTTTCGTGTGATAAGTAAACTTCTATCAGAATAAAAGGCATCACATTGCAGAAGAGTGATATTTTTGTTTTCTCTTTAATCTTAAATCATGAAATTGGAAGTAAACAGATCTAAAGGTGAGTGATTCTCTATGGCATATGAAATTACGTGTGTAAAACTTAAACCCGTTATGTCAACTTAAGGGAACGCCACAGACTGAGGGTGTCTGGGATGAGAGTGCTTAGGAGATTATTTGCAGGTAAGAAGCAGTAGCAGAAGGCTATAGGAAATTGCGTAAAGAGAAGCTACATAATTTGCACTATGCGAGAAATATTACTGAATGATCAAATAAGGGGTAATGAGGAGAACTTATATCTAGCGCACATGGGACAGCACAGTGTTCTGTACAAAATTTTGGTCAGAATACCTGAAGGGAAGTTTTCGAATTGCAGGCAGAAACATAGATGCAAGAGTAAGCCTAATATTAAAACCGACTTTAGAGAAAATTTGTGGGTGAATTCTTTAGTCTCAGGACAAGGTCCCATGTTGGGATGTTCTGAACACGCAAGTCAGCCTTCTGGCTCCACAGAAGTTTGTTGTACGCGAACGACTATCAGGTACTAAAGAAAACGCTCCTTTCAGTTAATACGATGAAAACCATATCAGAAAGTCAGTTACTTGAATATAGCTACCTAAGTCTTAACCTAGAGCCGGAATAGTTACGGAAATTTGTAGATTAAGCCACGATCTGAACGCGGGGAAAATAGGCTTATCCTCCCGGAAAGGTCAAGATACAAATATACGTCGCTTAACGAGGGGGATACCTTCTGAGACATTCGTCGTTATTCTAACGTCATAGACTGTACTTACACAAACCTAGATAGTATAGCCTACTACACACCTAGGCTATACGGTATAGCCTATTGCTTCTAGGCTACAAACCTGTACAACATGTTACTGTACTGAAAACTGTAGGCAATTGTAACCCAATGGTAAGTATTATAATATTATATTATAATACCTTATTATAATGTAATATTATAATATTGTGGGATCATCGTCGTTTATGCTCTCCGTCGTTGACCGAACTTCTTTATGAGGCGCATACCTGTATTTTTCTCCACAGTGCCCTGACCAGAATTGGAGCCCTTCCATTCGTTTGTCCCATGGGTAGTTGAAGTAAAGTATCACGTGGGCAGAACGTATACCTTTGTCTTGTTATGAATGGGTAAAATTGTGGTTCCATTCTCCCATATTCCCGCTCAACTTAGAGTTTATTAAGTAGAAGTAAAACTTTAAGTTCTTGTCTTAAAAATTTTAAGGCTTTCGACATATATATCTTGAAAATATACAAAACTTAGAAGTATATTTGCAAGAGTTTACACGCATTTAAACAAAAATAGCAACCACAAGTTTTAGAGTGTGGTGTTTTACTGAGTTGTATAACGCAGGCGAGGGACAAAGCTACGAGCTTTTGAGAGCAGTGGACAAGCTACCTATTGCCTTGTTACGATGCAATTCACAATAGGTACGATTCTTAACACCCTGGAGCTTGAGGTTTATCTAAACAGTCTTCAAAAGAAATCAGTTGCTATCATACAAAAAAAAAAATCCGGACGGAACTCGTAAAGCCTGGTTGACGACTGTAGCGGTTAATCCGTTTTTCATCTTTGTTATGTATTACTACTCTTTGTGTGTTCGATTTGTCAGGATTCATTTTTAAAGTAATTAATAATAAAACCAATCATGTGGACGATATTTCAAAGAAAAATAAGAAATGCAAATATCCCTGACCGCGGTGTGAATTTGCTCGTTACCCGGAAACAAAATTTCAATAGTGCGTTTGTTATTTTCCCAGCGGGTTACGAGTTTTTCCGAGCAGAAGACAATATGTTAATATCGTCGTATCCTAATTTAAAAGTTCAATCCTTTATTTCCTTGTTATTCATATTAATAAATTAACAGGCACGGCGTTACGTTGTTTCTAAAATCATGACAAGTTTCGTCAAATTTGTCAACTGGTATAAAATTTTAGATGGTGGAAGTCAAACAGGTTGATTTCACAAGATTTTTTTTTCTCCTTTTATGAAAGAAAAGTAAGCTACAAATCCATCTCGGTTACACAGATTAAAGGGTTGATATTGTTGAGCGAGATAATTGGAATACAGTGAAAAATGTACGAAACAAATAACCGCGAACGCTGGCTCAACCGGTAACACTTCTAATGTAATCATGTTACGCCCTTTGTAAATCTCTGTTGGGGTTATTGACTGTGGGTATACACTGCTCTCCTCAGTCCCTCCAGGCAAATGCCGGAATAATACTAAATGTCGGCCACAAACTCTCCCTTCCTCATCCTTTCCTATTTATCATTCCACAGTTATCCTGACATTCGACGCTATATATGGCGAGATACTGACAGTGAAAACAAAACATCTAGGAAGTAAACTCTTTCACGCACTGTATGGTAAAAATGCTACTTTTTGTGTGTTAAACCTGGCGGTACGTACAGTAAAGACGGTGTTTTAAAGAGTCTGTCACCTCACACTATGACACATAAAACAATTATGGACCTCTGAAACAGAAGTTTGTAAGTCCAGCTCTATGTTTGAAATAATACCTCGTTTTGTCTTAGACCAAATCTCAAAGAAGAATAATGTGTTATCTCAGATATGATAAAATTGATCTTGCACACTTCAGCTACCAAGGTCCAGAATTCGCGCCTGGAAATTTCTTTCCGCTTATTGCCTTATTGGAGACAAAATAATGCACAGGTGATGCGCGGCGGTTCGTGGAGCTCGTGCACATGAAAGGTGCTGAATAAATGGACAGTGAATGTTTCCTCGGCCGCAACCTGGACTGGACAATGACCTCCAGCTGTTTACCTTTATATATTTGTAGACTGTACGATGGAATCGGTACGGTGACTGTAAAAACAGAGGCGTAAGAAGTGGATGTTAAGAAACACACGGTGCCATAATAAAAGGAGAATGATATATCAAAGTAACAGGACAAACCGGCAGATATCCGAGGCATAGTACAGGAATTAGAATGAAGCCTGTTATTTTCTACGTGATTTTGATTACTGCCAACTCTGTATGAGATGGTAAAATTTCAGTCCAATAGCATCTTTGAAATCTAGATGCAGATTTGCCGTGTAATGTCTTAGTACTCAAAGGTTGAGTCGAAACATTTCTTGCATTAACAACGTGCACTTCCTTGACTGTACCATATATGTACCTGTACAGTCACGGAAATAATCAAAATTACTCAATAAAAAGGAAAATAAACAGTGGTATTATGCCCGTCGAGAATTATTAAAAGATAAAACTGTGACGTAAAGTAAATTGCAGTATTGAGTTTAAAATATTATGGCAATTATAATATAATATATTTGTTGTCGTTACACTTTTTGTGCTGTTTTCATTTACATTTTTTTTGACAATATTAGCATTATAAATTACACCATCAAAACATTTTGTCTATTACAAAAATACTATAAGTTCAAGATCGAAATGCAAAGAAAAATAATATTACAGTGGAACATCTGTAATAGTCTGCGATTACCGAAACATGTAGTCCCATATTAGAGTTTTACAAGTCCTTGAAACATTTTTTCAAGTGATTGTATACCTTCCATTTGTTTTGAAATTAAACAAAACGGAATGCAGAAGTTAAGAGTATAATACATGGTTTGAACAGTTGAAATGTCTCAGCATTAAATATCATGAAAATTCTTTCCGCGGTCCCCGCGCTGTTCGTGTGCACGTACTGATGGAGTGAAGGGGAGGGCTTGCTAATTAGTTTTGCGCAGGAGACGACAGTGCACATATACTTCGGTCCTAACGTGGCAGAATAATTGTTCCATTGTCTATAATCACAGTCAAAACTTATCGACGGATATTAATTTATTATTAAGCTAGCGTTGCGCAGAAGGTCATATCACACATAAAAATCCGTCCTTCCGACTCAGAATAACTGTTCTATTTCCGATAATCTCTGTCAAACTTGCTTACGAATATCAAATTATTATTAAACTTCTTGTGATCACATTACGCAATTATTGCAATTTTCACCTATTTTCACTTAGACATGTTTCATCACTATAGACTCAACCGACCAAATAAGACAAGATCCTTCATTAGCCTCATAATTCTTCCGTTTGCTCCTAACAGTAATTCGATTTAATGTTATTACCAACAATGAAGATATCCTTAAGTTGAAAATGTAGAAAATTTGCAACTTATATTAACTTCATATTCTTCCTTTCATGATTCAAATTAACAGTCGTAATTATTAGTGTTTTAAACCGTACGATTTATGTTGTTGATCTGTTGTCTTTTTTATAGACACTGTTAATTTGACAGGTGTCTATTTTCAATAATTCAGTTACATCTTCCCTTCTACCCCAGGTAGGTACGTGCTCGTATCTAGAAGGTTTTTTTTTTTCACAACCTTCGAGATTGACTTGTGTTTTTTATTACGCGTTTCCTGTAGAGGAAGCGGATATTAAGACGCTTTGTTGTAAGATCTTATATGACGCGACGCATGTGATCTTGTATGAAGGTGGCTGTCGTGAACCATTTAATTTTCGGGCTTCATCCGTTTGCTCCTCTTTCAAATTAAAATAAAAATTCCAGGTATGTGAGGTACGATGGATCCTCGTCCTCAGACAAAAGTTATAAAAACAGAGACAGACCCGGTAGAAAAGCAATTTTGTACTTCTAGAGCACGTTTATGGCTTCAAATGACCTTGTATACACGCCCAATATCTGGTAAAATGAGGAGGACCTAATAACAACGGTGCCGTCTCTTTCACATACGTATTTCATTTGAAAATTGTGACCATGGATAAAAGCCAAACATAAATAATCCCAAGAGTGATACACTATCTTCAGAATTGTGTCTAATTGTAATGTTAAAAGGTTTTAGAAGAAGCCTGTTGTCTCCAGCTTTCTGACCAGACGGCCTCTGCAGTTGTTTTTTCTGCATATCTGGACGGATATTTTTACCCTGAATAGACTGTAATTTTATACGTGGTATTTCGCTATGCGTGCTTCTAAACTTCTAAAACGATGACCGGCCATACTGCATGAAAATAGTAAATGTTTTAGGAGTCTCTATAAGCATACAAACACATTAAACAGAGGAATGTAAATCCATCAAGTACGTGAAGCGTCGTCACGGTGTAATGGTGTAATAGAACTACAGTCTGATCTATCTGCAGCGATAGAAAATCGACACGCCGCCCAGTCGGTCCACGCATCTTGGGCAACTTGTTGATTTTCGTTAAGTTTTACAAAATTTTATTCTATTGCTTTCAGCGTTAAATACAATTCAAAATGTCCCAAAACATTCTGCAAGTTTCTCTCCTTTCTTTTGGTGAACTGAAATAAACAAAATTTGTAAAAACTTTCCCGCGCTTGTGATGCACGATAAAAATGTTGCTTGAGAGGACTATTAAGACGCCATTGGAAGGGGGTACATGAAGTTTCATTCCCAGACAAATACGCCTAATGAATAAAGTTCAGTATCCTGAGAAAAGAGTCCTTGTCAGTTCAAACACCATATCACCCACTGTTTCTACCAGTACAACGTAGAGATGGCAGTTACCATGGCCAAAGTGTTGCTTGCATGCGACTCAGACTGTACAGTAACTACGAATAGAACTGAGACGTTTTAAGCCTGTGTAAATGCAGACTGCTTGAATGTTTCTTATTTATACATGTGTGTATACACATAACTTACATGTATATATCACAATTGTCGTTGGAAGGAATGAATTGTGCTCTTTATTGTCATGAAACCTTTATAGCATGAGTTCTGCTATCTGTTGGTTACGAATAGACACTGTCACGTACGGAACATTGTATGGAAAAACAGTCAATGAAATAAACGATAGTTTGAAGGCTAAAATAAAGGCTATCAATGTTCATGCACCGTGTTAACATTTTATCATCTTAAAATATTTATAATTGAATGGAATAATGTTTACACTGTTAAACGTACGGAAATACCATTAGATATGTTACGTTGATTTGTTTTTGTTTTTGGTGCGACAGCCCCCAGTGGGCCAGGGTCTCCTCATTCACGACATTTCTGAGATCACACAAAACGACACACCACAGTCGGTAGGACTCCTCTGGATGAGTGATCAAATCGTCGCACAGACCAGGTGGGATTCGAACCCAAAATCTCAGTAGGCGAGTGGCTACGCCTTAGACAGAGCGGCCACTGGGACCGGTTAGATATGTTACTTAGAATCTTGAAATTTAAGTAAATTAATGCATGTACTGAATATGCAATTGTAATTCCATTTCTTAAGCGTTAAACTAACTGTAGTTTTGTACAGCCTCGGATTTAAACGAAAGTGCATGATCAGCTTCATGCTCCAGCCACTTTGCCCTCCGGAAATAAACCCAGTACCCATTGAATATGAGGCACAGCGAGCTCTCGAAGAGGTGCGAACGCTCAGGAAAACATAAATTTTGCATTTGTTTGGAATCAAACTCCGATTTCAGGTTCTCATTTAGCCCACACTGACTGAATTATTCTGTCTCATTTTTAACTCCGCACAATTCAAAGCTGTTAATTTTATGATATAGAAAATTAAAATCGCTCTTTTATTGTAGTTGAATATAATTCCTAAAATTTAGGAGAGTGTTGCAGCGAGCGTTTAAGTAAATATTCTTGAACGTTCATCCTTTTCGTTTAGTTTCTCTGTTTTATATGAACAAAAGTCTTACAAAGACGTAAAAAGAAATGTAAACGAATTCAAGAAAAGAATTATAACCCTTTTCTCCAAGGACAGAACTTGTTCTTAAAGGGAAGTGGAAAAGCACCCTTATTTTAATGTAAATGTGAAAGATGGAATTTCTAAGTATTTTCACAGCCATCTTTCAACACAAATTAGGATTATTCAACCTCTTGGAGCCCTTAGGACTCCAAGAGATTGAAGCTCCTAGAATTTCTAGACAATCGGCACACAAAGGTGGAAAGGTCGTCAGCCTTACGCACCGGCCGCCTTTACCCCCAGGAGACATTCCCTGCACTCATTTCTGTTAGAGTCTGAGTCGACCCCAAGGTCAGAGTGCGGCCGGAAAATTTATGTCAATGAAAAATGCCAATGACACCATCGGGAATTGAACCTGCGACCTTCCGGCTTGTAGTACAGTGGGGAACTACATGTAAACCATAAATATCAAAAGATGACAAAATGTATAATTTTTTAATGTTCAAGCAGGAAGTATCTGCTGTATATGAAAGAATTACAGATTTGTAACCATTCGAGGCATTGTGAATATTACGTGTCCTACTTTGTTTTAACATATAAAATTCTGCTTTTTTTTGTCAGCAGTGCATTTATGTGCTTGGTACATGCGATTACTGCAAATAAACAGTCATAATTTCCACAAATAACATTAATTTAATATTTATAGTGAGAGAACCGATTATTTTATAGGTAGTATTTTGGTCAGCTGTGTGCTTCGAAATGTTAAATGTTTCGCTATTGGTGGCCCCTAATACCATCTAATAAATAATAGAATGTCAGTAATTGTATTATTCCGTGGTCTAATAGACATATCATTGAGGTGCTGCAAAAGTTGATTCCTTCAGAGATACGACTGGAGAGTAATCAAATTGCTTGGTACAATTTTATCTGCCGCTGTCCTCGGTAGTACAGGGTGATCGTCCACATAAACTCGTTTTACGACAGCCCTTAGTCCATACTTGTAAACTTTACAGAAGGAGATTATCAGTGAGAAATACGTCAGTGATGAAGGATCTGTGATACTTCTCATATTGATATCTTAATCATTGCCAGCACATTGGTTACCTGACGCACCAGCTGCTGTAACTTTTGTTCACGAGGTGTACGAGCTTTTGTTTTTTTACTATATTTGTCCAACAAATGCACAATGTGTGTTAACAGTTATTTGTTGCTTATTTTGTAAGGTAAAGTTATTAATTAATAAAATGGAAACATTTATAAAAGTGGTTGTTACAATGTTTATCTAATCGCAGTTACTGAGAATATACCATGGTTGGTATCGGTATATACAGTCAGCAGTATCTGGAATTGTATTTCTTGTGCGTGCAATCCCTGTGAAGTTTCTAAGTAACTGCGATTAAACAAATATTTTAAGAACTGTAAGCAACCTGACATATCTTGTGATGTTCATAAAGATTTTAATCTATTAGTTATCTTTAAAACCTACTTTTATAAACTTTTCCATTTTATTAATTTTCTAACTTCAACATACATAATTAGAAACCCCTGACGATGATGTTTAAGTATCGAAACATGTAGCAGTGCTATAGGAAACAGATAATTGTTAACATATATTGTGCATTGCTGGAAAATAAAGTAAAATTCTACAAAATGCAACGTACATACATAAAGAACATTTATGTATGTCACACTGTTCTCAAGAAAATAAACACAAACAGTCACTTCATTGCAACTATATCCTTCTTGAGAAGTTTAAAGTAGCTCAGCTAACCAAGAATTTACCAGCTTTTTATAAAAACAGAATATTCATTACTGTAACTTTCAGGTGAGACATCCCCGTTCTTTTGTATAAAATTATAAATATATATGGTTTGTATTTATAATTCATTACTGTATTTACAACAGCCAGCCTCTGGCACGCATTGTGGGCCTAATACATAAACTCCAAATTAATTTTATTAAAATTAAATTAATATGATTCTACATTTTTACTTACAGGGCTCCCAGTTGTCTGTTTCATTAAGGGTTTGTGATGAAAAGTTTTTACTCATATGTGACTTAACTTATGCGTGCTATAAGCCATATCCATTTTTCTCTTCCTTGATGTGATCACCCTAAACGTAATTTTTCTATGAGTCAAAATTAATTGGTCGGTGTTTGTAATAGAAGGGCACTAAATTTATTTGAAATATGACGTGAATTTCTAGACATTACATACATTCCAGAATTTAAATTTAAATAACAAGAGGAAATTTTATATTTCGATTTTTCTCCAGCAATTTTTCTTTGTGTCATACCACTAATGTATTTACATGCATTTTTAATACGAGCAAATGGAACGAAGAATTTCATTGCTTCTGTGCACAGGTAGGCTATATTTGTTTCCCAAATGACATATACGCTTTCCAATTTCTAACTTGAAATAAACGACTGGGGGGGGGAGTGTTTCTCATTGGTGACAAAATTTCGCTTATGTCTTCTGATTTCATGTTAAAAAGAGTTTGTAACAATCAAATACACAAGGCCTCAGATTTCGGCAATTTTATGCATTTGTATATGTGTACATCAGCTTTGAAAATCGGAAGGTTTTTCACTAAATACGGTTCCTCCATCTTCAGAGGACAATTCACGTACACCGAAACACCGGCACTTTTCTTCCAAATTACACAACAGCACAATCTTACGAAATAGAAGTGCCAATAAAAGAAAAAGGCGGCACTGGATCAGCAACGGTAGGATATAATATAATAATAATATTTATTAACTGCAATTGGGTTGTCACCCGGTGGCAGTAGTTATTTTACACGTACACAAATATGGGGGGGGGGGGG